>Ga0208357_1000505_pt1 | contig 31683 bp, 24 predicted proteins | sample NGESurdeep092012_6_FD_184487 | JGI IMG/M metagenome (GOLD analysis project Ga0208357, IMG submission 184487) | Arctic peat soil microbial communities from Barrow, Alaska - NGEE Surface sample F52-2 deep-092012 (SPAdes) | ecosystem: Environmental > Terrestrial > Soil > Wetlands > Peat ...
CCGCTCAATTCTCGTTTTGGCGCCGCGCACTGAGTTGGCGCCGAGCGATTGCGATGGCCATGCGCTGGAGCGGATTTCGATTGCCCCAGGGGCGCCAGGTCCGCTTCAGTTTGCCGCGGTACGCATCGAAGTGCAGTCCGACGGGTGCTGCATCGATGTGGCCGCGTTCCAGCAGAATTTTCAGGGCTTCGGTCGCGGCGATGCCGGCACAGATCTCGCAACCGAGCACGGTCGATGGCCCACGCCGCGCCGCAAAATCCACGGTCGAACGGTCGGCAAGGTAGCCGCGCTGCAGCATTGCGGGCGAGAGCCCCAATAGAAAACGCAATGCTTGCTCGCTCTCGGGCTGCCCGTCTAGCCGAAAGTATTCCTCGAAGGTCATTCGACCCGGAAGAAAGCTCAACACGGCCGCTCCCATCCCCATGGGGGCGGCCGTGACTGCCGGTACGCCCAGGCGCGCGCAGGTCGCAAATGTCGCGCGGCGCGCGTCGAACGCGAAAAAATCGAGGCCGTCGACATACAAATCGACGCCCGCGAGAAAGTCGTCGAGATTGGCCGCTGTTACCCCCTGGGGAAACATCCGAAGGTCGACTTCCGGATTGATATCGCGCGCCATGTCCGCGATGACCTGGACCTTGGGACTGCCGATCGTGCTGATAAAGGCGCCGGCCTGGCGATTGAAATTGGCCAGATCGAAGGTATCGAAATCGGCGAGTGTGAAGGCACCGATGCCCAGTCGCGCGAGCGTGAGAACGTGCACGCCACCGACGCCACCCATACCGGCCACGGCAACCCGCCGCCGTCGCAACGTTTGCTGTTCCGAGTGGGTGACCCAGCCGACGTTGCGTGAAAACGCTTCCTCATACGAAAAATTCGTCATTACTCACAGTCCTCGCTGCATCCCGGTCGACGCTTGAAAGCGTTCATCTTACGGGTTGATAGGGTCCCTGTTCGAACTAGATCGCCTCGCGTAGCGCATCGACAATCTTTACGCGCGACGATCGCACGGCGGCTCCGATGCCGGCGACCATCGCTGCGATCGTGCCGACCAGGAACGCCTCAGTAACAGGCCATGCCTTCAGATCAATTTGTGCAATGTAGCCGACATCGGCATTCGGCGGCGGCGGCATCGGAATTCCGATGGCCGAAATTCCGAGGGCCAATATGACGCCGAGTATGACGCCAATCGCGGCGCCAATCAGTCCCAGGAGCAGCGTTTCGGTCGCAATCAGCAAAAATACGGTCCGCGACCGATTGCCCAGTGCGCGCATGGTGCCAAATTCGGCAGTCCTCTCAAACAGACTCATATTCACGCTGTTGGCCACACTTAACAAAACCATGGCGAGCACCACCAGTCGCAAAACCCCGAATTGTCGATCATAGAGCGTGACGGTCTTGCCATAGAATTCGTTCAAGGTCTGCCACGTGGCTACTTCGAGTCCTTGTCCGGCAAGTTTGGAATTCAGAGTCTGCGCAACCTGCGCCGTGTCCGAGGTGTGTTTCAGGGAGACGACGATGACATTCACGGCCTGACTATCGAGCACTTCCTGGGCGGCGTGCAGCGGGATTTTCACGATGCGGGCGTCGTAGTCTTTGGAGAAGGTCTGGAAAATCCCGGTAACTTCCAGATCGATCGTATTTGCCGCGCCATCGGCGGTCGTGACGACCAGTGTCACCGGGTCGCCGGGAGCCAGATGCAAGGCCCGCGCCACACCCGCACCAACCAGAGCGCCATTCGAGTCGGATTTCTGAAGTTGGCGCCCCGCAACCAGGCTCAAGAAGGTCCCCAGCCGCGCTTCGGGAGCCGGTTCGATGCCCTCGCCCTCGATGGCCCAGTCCGTATGTCCGTTATTCAGGAGTCCGGAGAACTCAACCCGTGCCATCGCACTATCGACTTGGGGCAGCGTTTCGATCTGGGCCTTTAACCGCGCCGGATTGGAGATCCGATATTGTTCGGGTTTGCGTGTGCCTTGGTTCTGAAATCCGGTTCTGGAGACCTGCAAGTGGCCCGTTTGCGAATGGATTAACGCCTCGCCCAGTTTGTTGAAGATATCTTGCACGAAACCGCCGCTGAGAATGAGACCGACGACCCCAAAAACGATGGCAGCCAAGGTGACGGCGGTTCGCACTCTGTGCCGAAAAAGGTTGCGCAAGGCGAGGGTTAGCACGACGGCCTCAACGGTTGTGGCGCAAAGCGTCGACCACGACCATGCGTGACGCTTTCCAGGCGGGATAGACGCTCGCGATCAGAGTGGTGAGTATGGCAAGGACCAACGCCCCCCCCGCGAGCGCTGGCGTGATCAAGATTTTGCCGATAAAACCATGCGCCATGCCCGGAGGAGGCGGCATCGGGATACCAATGAAGGAGATGACGATGGCCAACACCTCCCCAAGGATAATTCCGACAAGGCCGCCAAATGTTCCCAACAGGGCGCCCTCGTAGAGAAACAAACGGAGAATCTGCCGTCGGCTCGCGCCGAGCGCCATGGCCGTGCCGATTTCACCCGTCCGTTCCATGACACCCATCATCATGGTATTGGTAATACTCAGCGCGATAATGACCGCGATGATCAGTTTGACAAAGCCGACCTGTTTGGAAAACAGCGAAACCGTCTTCTTGTAGAAATCCGCCAGGTCGTACCACGGAACGACTTCGAATTTTGCGGGCGGCAACATCTGGCGAAGCGCCGCGGTCGTCGTTCTGGTCTGGTCGGTATGCTGAAGAAGGACCACCCATGCGTGTGCGCCTTGGACCCCAAGGAGGTGCTGTGCGGTTTCGATGGGCAGCCGTAGCGCGACATCATCGTACGCTTTGGTGACCGTCGAAAACAGGCCGCGCACGATCAGTTCGGTCGCATTGACCCCTCCTGAAGGTTTGTTCACGAGCAGTACGACATGGTCGCCCACGGTCACGCCCAGATTGCGCGCCAAGCCCAACCCAAACACCACGCCCTTTGCGTCTCCGGCCTTTAGCGATTCACCTTTGACGATCGACAGCGATTTGCTGAGTTCTGTCTCGGGGCCCGGGCTTATGCCCTCGGCATCGCACGATACGGTCGTGTCGGCATGGCTCACCAATCCGGAGAAGTAAATCCTCGGGGCGACCGCGACGACACCGGGGGCACGCGTCACGCGGGCCAGATCAGGGCCGCCGGCGGGCAACAGATATGCGAAGGGATTGGCGCGACCATCACTCTGAAAGCCGGGACGCGTGACCTGGATATGGCCCAGTTGCGAATGGATGGTCGATTCGCGCAAATCCGAGAAGATCCACTGGATGAATCCACCGGCCAGCATCAACGCGACGATTCCAAATGAAACGGCTGCCATGGCCATCAAACTGCGACGGCGTTGCCGCAAGAGGTTGCGGACACAAACCCAAAGCTCGCCCTGCAGGCTAGCCACCTTGGCGGCCCAACGTGTGAGGGGTGCCGGGTCGGTTAGACATCGTCATGCGGCGCGTCCGCGGAGGGTTCTTCCGCCGGCACGACGATATGTTTTGTACCACGATCGCTCGCGTAGCTCCAATCATCCCCTACACGCACTCCGAGACGAACGATGACCCCATCCTCGAGATCGATACGTCGGTCGGTCTTGTCCACCACGCGCCGGTCATGGGTGGAACAGATGAAGGTTGTGCCGGTTCTCTTATTGATCGATTTCATCAGTCTGAGGATCCGGTCGCCGGTCTTGTGATCGAGATTGGCGGTGGGCTCATCGGCAAGAATGATCTTGGGGTGCATGATCAGCGCGCGCGCAATCGCCACGCGCTGTCTTTGGCCGCCGCTCAATTGATTCGGTCGGTGTTTGGCATACTCTTTAAGTCCGACGACTCTCAAATAGTAGTCGACCAGATTGCGGCGCGCGGTTCGCGTGACTCCAGAGAGCTGCAACAACGGATACTCGACGTTCTCGGCGGCGGTAAGAACCGGGAATAGATTGAACGTTTGGAAAATGAATCCGATGGTACGGGCCCGCAATTGTGAAAGTTCGTCGGGCGAACGTCCTGAAACATCGCGCTCATTGATAAATATGCTACCGCTGTCGGCGCGATCGATGCACCCGATGAGATTCAACAGCGTCGATTTGCCGCTGCCGGAAGGGCCGGTGATGGCCAGAAACACCCCTTGTTCGATCTCGAGATTGATTTGGCGCAGTGCGGGTACATCAGAATCGCCGAGGCGATATGTTTTGTTGACGTTTTCGAGGCGTACGATTTTCATGGGCAGGTGATCTGGGACTAACCCAAGCGTAACAGGCGCCCGGCAATACCGGTCTCTTCTTCCTTTGAAAAGAAATAGGGATAGAGTGAGCGCTGGGATGATGCTAAATCGAGGCGGCCGCCGAATTTCTCGATTTGGTCGTCGACGTAGGACAATTCAAGGCGCAGAAGCACAGCCGGCGCATTCACGCGAAGACACATGCGCTCTTCGCCGATTCGAACAAAACCGAGAAAGCGTCGGTAGAACGGCGCGTGACGCGGGTTGACCTCGATGAACACGTCGGTGACCTGGTTCAGGGCGCGGCCATAGATGTACGCGATATGGAACAGTGCCGCAAGAACGTACTTCGATCCAGTTTTGTTGTCGACCGCCAGTTTGCTCAGTTCGCACACCTGGCGCTTTTGAGCCCGCACCTGGTCGATTTCATCTCGATAGATTTCGTCGGCGAGAAGACCGTGTTGCGAATCGAGGCCCAAGGTGAGCGTGCCGCGCACCTGGCCGTCCTCAGACGCGATCAACGTAATCCGATTGGGGTTTGGCGTCGCGGGCAATTCACTTGGCCCGTAACCGCGCGACGAATACATCTTGTTGATGAGCATGCTGGCGAAGGTCCGTTGGCCCGCATTGCTGGCGGAACGTATCGTGAAATGGCGTTCGGAAAACGTCAGCTCGGCAATTTCGGGATGGTCGGGTTGCTCCAGAACGAGCGAGGTCATCGAGTCCTCGCCGTCATGCACGATGCCCTCTAGTTCGGACGGGACCGACACTTCGCCGTTCTGATCAATGATCACGTTTTTCGCCTTCGATGCGTTCGTTGCGTTGTCGGGTGGACGGATATTTGCCCCGACCTGGGCTTTGAATCGACGACGGCGCCACCCCGGTTTAACTGCGCGAAGCATGGGTTGCGGCGCGATTGGACGCTACTTGGGAGATTCTCGCCCCAATTATGGGAGTAAGACAACACATTCTCGCTACAATGGTGCGCGGGAGACACGCCCGGCAAACAGGATAACGATGTAATTGATCCTTTTGCGTACCCTATAATCCTAAAACAAGGCGACTTGGGCCTGCAGATTGCTAGGGGAACAAAATCGGTCGAGTCGCTTCCAAGCGAGGCGAACCGAAGTGAGGATGCAGCCTCGCTTCGTTCGGAGCACGAGCCCAAAGAGGGTATAACGTGGCGACGCAGATCGGCAACGCTGTTTGAGCGTGTGGCGATCCAACGCGGGCCGATGCGCTTCCCCGTTGTCGATGTGCCAAGGTTGCGTCCATCCCGTAGAGGGTGCGCAAGTGTTTCGTCTTTTATTTCCATGTGGGGATCCGTGATGCGAACCACCCGTTTTCGGCCACCGTGCCTCTGGATCGGCAGTCTGTTTTATCTCGCAATACTTGTCTTTGGCTCGATCCCAGGAATGCGCGCCGCGTTGGGCCATTACGCTTCGGGTCTCACTTTGCATTCGACAGCGTACAGTTTTCTTGCGGTCATGTTTTATTTCGGAATATTCGCGTTGCCCTGGGGCCGACTCGGATTTGCCTTGACGACGGTCACCGCAATGGGTGCCGGCGACGAATTCGTGCAGCGTTTCTTTCCGTTTCGCGGCGCCAGCGTGCAGGACTGGGGTGTCGATGTGGCCGCTGGACTCGTGACCTGCCTCGTACTCATGGCAATCGATCAACGCCTGAGGTTGGCAGGGAGAAATTTCTAGAACTCGGGCTCTGATACCCCCGAGATCGCGTCATAACACGCAAAGACTCGGTTCGCGAACATGCGTGGGACGGTCTCGCTTTGTCCCTATGCGGTCGCTTTTGTCGGCGTACGGCAAAGAGGACCAGCGCGCCGAGCCCGAGCAATGCTAGCGGCGCGGGCTCCGGCACGACGCCAAAGGCATCGTTATCCGTCTCGAAGGCGTTTGACGTGCTGATGAGTTCGACCTGGTTAAACAATTCATGACCCGTCGTGGAAAAGTCCACGTAAGCGGCTTGTGATTGATTTCCGGTCGGTGCTTCGTGGAAGGCGATCAGGTTGACGTCGGTACCGGTAAAGCTATCGACCAGAACCCCATTGAAAAAGAACGCCGCTGAATTGTAGTCATCGAGCGACCCGGTAAAAAAGCCGAAGTAGTTCGCGGCCGCGGCAAGGTCTATGTAGGTCGACGTCGACGCGGCGGGACTAACCGTCAGATAAAACGAGGTGTCTCCCGGCGGAGCGGCATACACGCCGGACGACGATCCCTGGACGATGGATCCTGCGGACAGGGCACCGGTCCCGTCGGGGGCTGACGAATAGGTCGCGCCACAGCCGTTGGCCGCCGTGCCCGCATTGAAGTCGACGGTGCACACCCCGGATTTGCTGCTAAAAAGCCCGTTGGCGGTTGCGGCGGCCGGTGGAATGGTCGCGCTCACCGTAATCACCCCCGCGTGCGCGACACCCATCGCCAGACATATCGCAGTGGCAAGTTTGAGAAGTTGAGACAAAGAAAGTCCTTGGTTGATGCGGCTCGGAAATGAATATGCGGCGAGCCACCCAATAAGCAATAACCAAGCCAATTTCTCAAGCTATTGTTTTACATGGACATTCCGGAGTTCTGTGCCGCAACTTCAGAAAAGTGTAAGCGGTGCCGACTTTCTTTTGTGGTCCAAGCCGGACTAGAGTCGCCAGACCGCTAGTCCCGCGGCGCGCAACGCGGTCGCATCAAATGCGCTCTTGACGTCGATGAATGCACCGGGCTGCGCCACCTTGCTAACGAGGTCCTTCAGAGGGCGGCTTCCGAACTCCCGGTGCGAAACTGCAGCCACAATTGCGCCGGCCGTCGGTAGATCGTCCCATTTACGCAGGGTCACTCCGTACTCGTGAAGCGCCTCATCCGGATCCGCGACGGGATCGTGGACATGGACTTTCACTCCATAGGATTCCAGTTCGCGAATGACGTCGATCACCCGTGAGTTGCGCAAGTCAGGGCAGTTTTCCTTAAACGTCAGGCCGAGCACGATCACCTGCGCTCCGCGTACCGATGAACCCGTTTGAATCATTTGCTTGATCGTCTGCTCGGCTATGAACTTGCCCATTCCATCGTTGATGCGCCGACCTGCGAGGATGACCTGTGGGTGGTAACCGATCACCTCTGCCTTGTGCGTGAGATAGTAGGGATCGACACCGATGCAATGGCCACCCACCAACCCGGGGCGAAAGGGCAGGAAATTCCATTTGGTGCCGGCCGCTTCGAGGACTTCGACCGTGTCGATGCCGATCTTGTCGAATATGATGGCCAGTTCATTGATAAGCGCGATATTCAGGTCGCGTTGCGTGTTCTCGATGACCTTCGCCGCTTCGGCAACCTTGATACTGCTTGCCCTGTACACGCCTGCGGTAATGATGCTTTCGTAGAGCGCCGCGACCGCTTCGAGCGTCGCAGCGTCGTCGCCCGAGACGACCTTCGTGATCTTGGTGAGCGTGCGCTGTTTATCGCCGGGGTTAATGCGCTCCGGGGAATAGCCGACGTGAAAGTCTGTCTTCCACTTGAGCCCGGAGTGTTTTTCGAGAATCGGAATACAAACTTCCTCCGTAGCGCCCGGATACACTGTCGATTCGTAGATCACGATAGCGCCGCGGCGCATGTTCTTGCCGACGGTTTCACTGGCACCCGCGAGTGGAGCGAAGTCGGGCTGGTGAGCATCATCGATGGGCGTCGGTACCGCGATGACGATGAGCTCGGCCTCCTTTAGAGCCGTCGGATCGGTCGTGACCTGGAGTTTTGCGGCTGCGCGCAAGTCGCTTTCGGAAACTTCTCCGGTCGGATCCAGTCCGTTACGATAGCTCTCGATTTTTCGCTTTGACAGGTCAAATCCGATCGTCTGGAATTTCTTTCCGAATTCCACGGCAAGCGGTAGACCGACATAACCCAATCCTACAACTGCGATGATGTTCATGAAGTGCCCGTATGATGACTTTGAATGGCGTATTGATTTCGAGCCTTTGCGACTGAGGGCTCGATTCGAAGCAACCCGCATTCTAGCGTCAAAGGTTTTGGTCGATGCGATGATGTGTGCCGCGAATTCGCCAGGCGGCGCCGAGCGTGTCGGTTTTTCTTACAAATCGACCGGACGGCGAAGTGTCCCGGCCCTTCCGGTGACCGTTGGGATCAAAGGTTGCCGGTTCGAATTTGAGGCGGGACGGCGCTTACAGGCGCGTTTACCGATCTTCTGCTGCCGGATGGCTTGAAACTTGCACCGATGCGACCCTTTGGGGCTTTTTGTCTCCGAGGTATTTATCCCCATGCGTAGACTCCCCCTTTCGTTCTTCCTTGCTGCTCTGTTGGTTTCCAATGCAGCGTTCGCTTCCAAGGAGAATTCCGCAGACGCACCCGCTCTTGCAGCGATGACTGCACAGGCGCTGCGCTATGAAAACGGCGAGGGCGTGAAACTTGATCAAGCCAAAGCCGCGTCCCTTTATTGCGAGGCTGCGCGTCTGGGTAGCGCGGATGCCGCGTTCCATCTCGGCTGGATGTACGCCAATGCTCGGGGGCTGGAGCGGGATGATGGATATGCTGCTGCGTTGTTTGAGCGTGCTGCCGCGCAAGGTCAAGTCTATGCCGCGCGCATGCTGCCGTTCATGGCCTTGCAAAACCGCCGCCTCCCACCCTGCATGACACCACCGGCCTTGGCGCAAGTGGACGATCCGCCGTTGCCCGCCGCGTGGCTCGCCAATCCGGAACGCGCGAAAATCGTCGCCTTGGTGCGGCATCTCGCACCCCAATTCGATATCGATCCGAGGTTCGCACTCGCGGTTATTGCGACCGAATCGGCGTTCGAGCCTGGCGCGATATCGCCGCGCAATGCGCAAGGGTTGATGCAATTGATTCCCGAGACGGCCGAGCGCTTCAATGTCAAGAAAGTGCTCGACCCGGCACAAAATATTCGGGGTGGCCTCGCGTACCTTCGTTGGTTGCTTGCGTATTTTCAGGGGGACGTACGACTCGTCGCGGCCGCGTACAATTCGGGCGAGCATACCGTAGACCATTATCGCGGGGTGCCGCCATTTAGCGAGACGCGCGCATATGTCAGTCGGGTGAGCGCGCTCTACGGGAAACCAAGCCACCCCTTCGACGCCACCGTCACCGATCCTTCGCCATTTTTTAGTGCATCCAAAGTTGAGGCCGTGCAGGAGGGTTGGCCGGCATTCGTGAAATTTACGCCAGAGCAACATTAAGCCGCCGAATCAATAGCAAAAACTATCCTCCGGTCGAGCTTGTCGCGCACCTTAACCCAAGTCAGCCTGCAGCGAGAAGAAGAATCGGCGCGTGACGCGCCGCATCTGCCCGAGCGCTCGGTGCGTGGGTTTGCCGTTGGGGTCCCATTCGCTCTGTCTGGGTCAGTTTCATCGCGCCCTCCATCGACACGATCCTACTTCTCCCTTAGACGTTACAGTCCACCATGTGCTGCCACCGCAACGGCGGTCGGTGAATCGGCAAGCGGCACGAAGCGTCGAGTCGCACCGTCGAGTGCATCGATATTGCCGGTTTCGATTTCGTAGACCCAGCCATGCAGATTCATGCGCCCCTGTTCCAGCGCAAGTGCCACAGACGGGTGCGTGCGCAGGTTCGCCAGTTGCGCGATCACGTTCTCGCGCACAAGGCCGTCGAGCTTCGCGCGAGGCGAGTCGAACTGATGCGCCGCGTTGATCGCTTTCGCGGCGTCCGAATGACGCAACCAGTTCGCCACCGCCGGCAAGTGATCGAGACACGTGCAGCGCGAAATCGCGCCCATCGCGCCGCAGTCCGAATGCCCGCAGATCACGATGTGCTGCACACCGAGCACGGCAACGGCATATTCGACCGTCGCCGATACACCGCCCGGCTCGGGGCCGTACGACGGCACGATGTTGCCCGCATTGCGGACTACGAACAACTCGCCCGGTTCGCGTTGCGTGAGCAACTCGGGCACAACGCGGCTGTCCGAGCAGGTCACGAACAATGCTTTGGGGTTTTGCGTGGTCGCGAGATGCCTGAAAAGTTCGATCCGTTGCGGATAAATCTCGCGCTGAAAGCGCAGAAATCCTTCAATGATGTCACGCATGATGCTCTCCTGATTCGAATGCCGATACTGGTCCGGCCGCCATTATCGCCGATGTCGATAGTCGATCGAACATCTCATCCACTTCGATGCGTTCGTCATTTGCTATTGCATTGCGCACGCCAGCGTAATCTTGGCGGGAATTATCCGCGGCCCATCGTGCAACACGATAGGGCACGGATAGAAAGGCTAAAAAGATATGCCGCAATGAAGGAACCGATGTAACGGCCCGAAGCCTAAAATATTCGCAAAACCTGCTCGCTTGAGTTTTATATATTTTTCTCGTTACAATCATTCGCCTAAGTCAATTTAGGCGAGAATTTTGTTAATCTCGGCCAATCCTCAGCAGTTCGCTGTCTCGCTCGATTGAGTTTGTAGTCACCAGGAGCGTCCGTTCCGATGTTGCGCCGACTTGTTTTTGTTTTCGCTTTATGGCAGTGTCTCCTGCCGTTCAGTGCGGCTTGGTCCGCTTCCCCGGCGATTGACTTTCCCGCCACAATTGCGCGGATCAAGCCGTCAATTGTGGGTGTGGGTTCCTATGAGCCGACGCGCAGCCCGGAATTCCGATTTTTCGGGACAGGTTTTGCCGTATCGGACGGCTCACTGATCGCAACCAACAGTCACGTCGTGCCATTCGTGCTCGAGACCGATCAGAAGGAAAAGATCGTCGTCGCGATTCCGACCGCGGATGGCGAGGCGCAATTGCGTGACGCGAGCATTGTCGAGCGCGATCCCGTGCATGATCTGGTGCTGTTGCGTATCCGTGGTACGGCGCTGCCGCCCGTCGAGTTGGGCGATTCGGACAGTGTGCGCGAGGGTGAGTTATTCGGATTCATCGGTTTTCCGTTGGGCGGCGTCATTGGGTTGTTCCCGGCGACACACCGGGGCATCATCTCTGCAATCGCGCCGATTGCGATGCCGCAGGAGAATTCGACGCAACTCGATACGCTTGTGATCAATCGGTTGCGCAAACGCGCCTTCACCGTTTTTCAGTTGGACGCGACCGCCTATCCGGGAAACAGCGGCAGCCCCCTCTTCGACGAATCGACTGGCGCGGTCGTCGCAATCATCAATAAGGTGTTTGTGAAGGGAAGTAAAGAGGTTGCGATTACGCATCCCAGCGGCATAACCTACGCGATACCGATCAACTACCTGCGGGCGCTTGTCGGCCATGTCGTAAAGTAGGTTCACCCGCAGTCGCCGCCGGTTTTGCGCCTCGTTGGCAATACTTTCCTCCTAAAGCGCTGATGCGAGTGGTGTACGGCCCGCTAGAGCGTGGTCAATAACTGTGCCGATTCCTTGGCCTCTGCGGATCCCGCGCCATCCTTGACGATCGCTTGTAGTTCCCCGCGCGCGGCGTCCTTGTTGCCGGCCTTGATCTGGGCTTTCGCCAGATGCAGGCGGATATCGAGTTGCTTTGGCGCGTCTTTCGCGGCTTTCTCCAACAGATCGAGGCCTGGTTTTACCTGGCCTTGCTCGGTCATGACCCAACCCAAGGTGTCGGCGACCGCGGGGCTTTGGGGCGCGATCGAATACGCCTTCTGGGCGTATTCGAGTGCCTTCGGATCCTTCATGTCCAAGGCAACCCAGGCCAGATTATTGAGCGCTGGAACGTTATCGGGTTGGGTCGCCAGAACGGAGCGGTATTGCGCCGAGGCGGCGGCGTAATCGTGGACGCGCATTGCGTGATCCGCGGAGAAAAGGTGTGCCTCGACGTCGTCGGGATGGGCCTTTAGCCATTTATTCAGGATGGCGTCGGCTTGCGCTTTCTGGCCGGCCTGCAGCGTCGCCTGATAGGACTGGATCATGACCGCCGTCGATGGGGAGATCTCAAGCGCTTTCTTGAAGGCTGCGAGGGCTGCCGGGTATTGGTGGTCGTACAGTTCGATGTCCCCGGCGAGCTGTAGGGCCACTGGGGAATCCGGCGTGCGCTTTTGGAGCTGTTCGACGAGCTTCATCGCGTCGGCGGACTTGCCCAGGCGAAGCATCAAGTTGACCGACGCCACCTGCGCCGCAACGGAGTCCGGGTTCAGCGTCAGTACCTTACCGTAGGTCGTGATTGCCGCCTGCATGTTGCCTGAGCTGACTTGGGCCTCGGCCAATCGGAGTTGGGCCGCGACGCTTTGCGGATGCGCTGCCGCCAGGCCGCTGTAGGTATCCAGTGCTGCGGCTTTATCGCCTGAACGCGTCTGAACCTGGCCGAGAAGGTCGACGAGTTCAGGGTTGCCGGGCGCGGCGACGAGCGCATCTTTCACAGTGGCCAATGCTTGACCGGTGTTACCCATTCCCACGTAGTACTGCACCAAGGCGACGATGGGCTGGGTCGAAGACGGATTGCCGCGACGCGCCTGCACCAGGAGTGCCTCGACGTCTTTTGCGGGCGCCCCGGTTGTTTGCTCGAGATGTGCGAGAGCGAGCAAGGCCGCGAGGTTATTCTTGTCCTTGTCGAGGACGCTACGAAAGCGGCCCTTGGCCGCATCGACGTTTTTATCCCGCAGATCAAGCGCCGCCAGGTTGGCCGCAGAAGGGAAATAGGTCGGGTTCAGTTGCAGGGCGTGTTCCAGGGCGCTGCGCGCGCCGGCGAGGTCGTTTTTGCCCAGCAAAATCCCGGCCTGAAGGTTATAGGTAAGCGGATCGTTCGGGCGTTGCTTGACCAGCATTTTCCAGGACGTCTCTGCCAGGTCGTACTCCTTCCGATGCAGATGGGTCGCGACCAAGATCTGGTCGGGCGCCGGGTTTTCCGGGTCCGCCTGGGCGGCGGACTCGAGTTCCGAAAAACCTCTCTGGCTATTACCCCTGGCAATATCGATCATTGCAGACTGGGTACGCACGCGCACATTGCCCGGATTGATCTTGGCGGCGTTGTCGAAATATTGAGACGCGCGATCGTAGTCGCCGCGCGCAAGTGCAACTTCGCCGGCGAGTGCCAAGAGGCCCGGATCGTTCTGCGAGGTCGCCAATGCAGGCTGAATAACGTCCCCGGCTTTCAAGGGCTGCTGGATATGCAGATAAAGCGTTCCAAGCAATTTGCGCGCGTAATTGTCATCGGGTTGTTTCTGAATGACGCGCAAGAGATGAGTTTCACTTTGCGCCGTCTGATTCAGCGCAAGTTCGATTGCACCGGCCAGGGTAAGAACTTGGGTACTATCGGGCATCGAGACCAAAGCCTTTTCGATCGCCTCATTGGCCGCTGCATAGCTTTTTTCGTCGTACAGGAGGACGGCCTCAACGTAAGCGAGCTCGGCGCTACGCGGCGCTATTTTTTTTAGCACGTCGATTTGCGTATGCGCATCCGCAAACTTTCTCTGGGAGACGTAAAGTCTTGCGAGAGCGAGGTGGGGCGCGAACATGCGAGGCACTTCTTTGACCGCGGTTTGATAGGCGAGCTCGGCTTGGTCGGGATGATTGTCAGCCCGATCGAAATCCCCTTCGAGGAGCAGGGCTTCGACCATGGTCGGGGATGTCTTGAGGACTTCTGCCACCAGCTTTTCGGCACCGGGCAGATCCTGGTTGGAGGCCAAAAGGCGTGCCTGTCCGAGAAGTGCTCGGGAATAGTTCGGCACGGCTTGCTCGGCAGCTTCGAAACTTTGTTTTGCATCATCGGGTTTGGATGTTGCGTAGTAGGCAAGCCCGATTGTGGTCAGAAGATCGGCTTTTGCCTCTGGAGTCGACACGGATTGCGCCTTGAATTCGGCGATGAGCTGATCCGTGTGATTTTGTGCCAGGGCAGAACGTGCAAGCTCCGGGATGGTCTGGTTCGGGTCAAAACCCAGTACGAGGGCCTTGCGTAGTTCGACCTCGGCGGATCTCGGGTCGCCTTCCGCGAGTAAGGTTTTACCCAATAAAAGCCGTGCCTCACCCAGATCCGGTTTGCTTTGAAGTGCGTTCTTCAGATCGATGATAGCGGCACGATTATCGTGGTCGGCGAGATGCGCTTTCGCTTTGGCCAGCGCGGCTTCCGGGCTTACTTTTTCGCTACAGGCACCGAGCGCGAGCGAAATCGCTAAGCTTGCGAGGATTGTGCGGCTGACCACCACTGCGCGGGCTGACTTCATTTATTTCTCCGGGCCGAATGAGTAGCGTACTTACTTGATGCCGAGACGGCGCATGAGATCGTAAAGCGTTGGCCGACTTACCCCCAGCAAATCCGCAGCGCGGGCAATGTTGTGTTCAGCGCTCGTGAGGGCCTGCGTGATGGCTGCGCGCTCGGCATCGTCGCGAACCTGCCGTAAATTCAATACCCGCTGCGGCGCATCGCCGGCATCCAAGCCCAGATCGACGGCCGAGATAGCGTTGCCATCGGCCATGATGACGGCTCGCTTCAGACAATTTTCCATTTCCCGCACGTTGCCATACCACGGGTAACGGTCGATGATGGCGAGCGCATCATCGCGCAAGGACAGGCTACCTCGGCCTTGGCTCTGCGCGAAGCGGTTTACGAGCCAGCGCGCGAGAAGGCCGGCGTCTCCCGGGCGATCCCGCAGCGGCGGGATATCGATGACGATCTCGGACAGGCGATAGTAGAGATCTTCACGAAAGCGGCCTGCCTTGATCAAGTCCTTGAGATTCTGATGGGTGGCGCAGACAATGCGCACGTCGACGGGAATTTCCTCGCGGCCGCCGACACGTTCGACAACGCGTTCTTGCAAAAAACGCAGCAGCTTGGCTTGTAGGGCAAAGGGCAGGTCGCCGATTTCGTCCAAAAAAAGCGTGCCCCCGTCGGCGTATTCGATTTTTCCACGCGTCTGTTTGGCAGCACCGGTAAAGGCGCCGCGTTCATAGCCGAACAGCTCGCTTTCGAGCAAATTTTCAGGAATCGCGGCGCAGTTGATCGCGACGAAGCGCTTGTCGCGCCGGTTTGACAGGTCATGCAGGCCGCGCGCAAGCAATTCTTTGCCGGTGCCGCTCTCGCCCAGCAGAAGGACCGTGGCACCCATTGGCGCCAAGCGCTCGATCGTGCGGCAAATGCGCAGCATCGCCGGGTCCCGGGTGATCAAGCCAGCGAGTGGAAAATCGACACCTGCATCCTGCAGTCGACGATTGTCGCGTTGCAGGTCGTGAAGTCGAAAGGCGCGGGCAATCACCAGAGCCAATACATCGGGTTCGAACGGCTTCTGATAAAAATCGTACGCACCCAGGCCGATCGCCTTGATTGCATTGGCGCGATCGTGTTGACCCGTCAAAACGATGATCTTGGTGTCGGGTGCTGCTGAAAGAATCTCCTCGACAACCAGGAAACCCTCGCTGTTGCCGTCGGCATCGGGCGGCAGGCCGAGGTCGACCGTGGCAACAGCGGGCTCGAACCGACGCAATTGCGTCATCGCAGTCGCGCGGTTGCCCGCGAGCAACACCTCGTACTGGTCGAAGCTCCATCCCATCTGTTTTTGGATGCCCGGGTCGTCTTCGACGACGAGCAGGGCCGGCTTGCTTTCGCTCAAGTTGATTCACCGTTGTTGTTGTCGGGCGCAATTGAGCGTACCAGAGGAAGCGATATCCGAAAACATGTTCCTTTGCGTTCCGCGCTTGTCACGTCGAGTTGGCCGCCAAGCTCGCGCACGTATTCGCGGCTTTCGTAGATCCCGATGCCCATTCCATTGCGCTTGGTCGATTCAAAGGGACGAAACAGATGGTCGCGAATGAATTCCGCGCTCATACCTATACCGCTGTCGATGACTTCGATTATTGCAGACTCTGCATCGGCGCCGATGCGAATCCGGATGGTCCCATCGGACGTGGTCGCTTCGCAAGCATTTTGCAACAAATGACCAACGACCCGATCGAGTCGCTCCCGATGCGCCAGGGCGCGCACGCCCGGTACCAGGATTTCGACTGAGGGTGTGGGTGCAAGGGGCGCTTTACTGGCGATTGTACTGAGTACAGCTTGATGGAGATCGACCGACGTGGGCGGCTCGACGGGTGTGGCGCCGTCTCGCAATTGCGTCAACAGCCGTTTCATTTTTTCCGAGGCGTTGTAGACCGTCTCAAGCATGTCCTGTTGGAATTCCGGGTTGTTCCGATGTCGGGCTGCATTGGCCACCAGGAGGGACAGTTGGGCGACGAGGTTTTTCAGATCGTGCACGACGAAAGCGGACATGCGATGGAACGATTCGAACTGGCGTGCCACGAGCAACGCCTGACTGGCTCGCAGCTGCGCCAGCGAGACCGCGACTTGCCGCCCGGCAGTCTTTAACAAATCGTTCACCTCCCAGTCGATGGCGAGGCGTACCCGGGATCGTAATAGCACAGCGAATCCGAGTAATCCATCGTGGGAAATCAATGGCACGACAAGCCACGCCGTATCGTGGTCTAGAAGCCAGCGCGGGATTTCGAGGCCTTTGTAGAGAGCAGGAGTTTTTCGGTATTCGTCGAGATTGACCACCCACTCGCGGTCGCCCAGGAATTGTGCCAAAGCACCGTCGGATGGTTCGCTCCCGGTGAGCGTCGACGCGTTCCAGTGGGCTACGGGCTCATAGACCTCGTTTTCCTGACGCAACCACAGTCCCCCTCCGGGGCTCTCGACGAGATTGGCGATGGCGCGTACCGCGCGGCCGCCGAAATTCTCGGCCCGCTCGCCACCCGCCAAATCTCGCGTGAGGCGCAACCACTCATCCCGGTAGTCATAGCGGTAGCTGAAGAAGTTCTTGTTGACGAACACCTTCATCTGCGCCCGCAGCGTTCCCGAGAACGCCAACAGCAGAAAGCCGACGATGCCTGCAAACAGAACGAGGGTCTGTAAGATCCCACCCCAGCTGCCCCCGAAGAGCCGGATGTAATAACCCGCTGCAGCGACCGCAAGCAGATAGGCTCCGGCACCGAACAATGCGGTTGACTGGAACACGATGCGCCGCGATACGGCGATGTCGAGAGACCACTGTGGATTGCGCGCGGCAGATACCGCAATCAGGGGCACGACCAGGGCGTTCGCGATGCCACGGCCAGCCCACATCTCCCGATCCAGCTGCCGAAACAGCATCGCCTCCGCGTAGAGGGCGAGGTCATAGGCGAACAGCGCACCAACCCCGAGACACAGAAATTTCACTCCCCAGCGATTGTCTCCAGGGACTCCTCGATAGAGTTTCTCAATCAACATGAGGCCGACGATTGCCAGGAGCACGCGAACGCCGTAATAACTTGTCGCGGCGAGTTCGAACGACGCACCGAAGTGGGTCCACTCCAGCGCCAAGCCAACGAAGAGCACGACTGCACCGGCCCAGAATATGCGCAAGGTGGCGAGGCGATAGCGCTGCACGAGAGCATCGCTGCGGCGCACGTTGGCGGTCAGGAGGATCGCGAAGAATGCCAACCAGAAGCCGTTGCGCAAAAGCTCCAACGTTCCCGAGACGGGCAGGCCGATCGCTCCTTCATAAGCTGCGACTGCGACCGACGCCGCCCACAGGCCGTTGACGAATGCGGCCGCCGTGAGCAGTGCGCCGGTGAGCCGGTGACGCCACGAGATGGCGAGCAAGAGTACGAGCACGGCGTAGGCTGCCGCCGCGACCCCGTAGCTTAAGGTCCCTAGTTGCGCGATTACCGACATAGGGCAATAGACGATGCCCCAATTCCGCGTGCCTGCCCCTGGGCCGAGCTGAGCAACGAGCGCGCCGGGAGGGGGGCTCCCGCAGTTGATTGGTTCAAATGCTCCGCTGTTTCAGCGGGCTCCCTTTCCCCATATGACCACTTGTATCGTTTCGATCAGGATAAGAAGATCGAGAAACAGCGTGTGGTTCTTTACATAATACAGGTCATATTGAAGCTTTTGTACTGTGTCTTGCAGCGATGCGCAATAGGAGTAGCGAACCTGGGCCCACCCGGTGATGCCGGGCTTGACGCTGTGCCGTGCGGCATAAAAAGGGATCTCCTGCTCGAACTGGCGCACGAAAAACGGCCGCTCGGGACGGGGTCCCACGAAGCTCATCTCACCGCGCAATACGTTGATGATTTGTGGCAACTCATCGATGCGCACGCTCCGAATAAAGCGCCCAACACGGGTTGTTCGAGCATCATCATTTTGTGCCCAGCGGGGTTTGCCGTCGCGCTCCGCATCCAAGCGCATGCTTCTGAATTTCAATACGTGAAAGACGCGTTCCCCCTGCCCGACGCGCTCTTGCCGATAGAACACCGGGCCGTTGTCCTCGTAGACGATGAGTATCGCGGTCAGGATCATGACAGGAAACGTCAGGACGAGCAGGGTTGCGCTCACCATGATGTCAAATACCCGCTTGACGGTCTCGCGTAGGATCCCGCGACGACAACCTTCACCAAAGATCAGCCAGCTTGCTTTCAGTGTATCGAGCTTGATCTGACCCAATTCGCGTTCGAAGAAGGTCGATATTTCGGTCACTTGAATGCCGCGCAGCTTGCAGTCAAGCAACTGCGCGACTGGCAGGGCACCCTCGCGTCGCTCACGCACCGCCACAACGATGTCATGCACGTTAAAGCGCTTGACCGCCTCCAGCACGGAGATGCCCGGTTGCAAGATCTTGTCGGAATTGACCACGATGTCTCGACTAGAGAGCGCGTGAATCCCCACGATTTCGGTTGCACTATGCTGTTCGGTACTGAAGATATCGAGAACGGTCTGAGCATCTTGCCCCACGCCCAGCAGGAGTACTCGCCGCTTTGGGAAACCCAGCGCTGGCCATCGCGTAAAGATCCAGCGGAAAAGAAATATGCTAAAAAATGCAACGATGGAAGTAATGGCAAACAGGCCGCGCCCGATGTAGATTTCCGGAATCAAATAGAACACCACGCTCATCGAGGCGGTGCCAAAGAGAAATGCGATGCCCATCCGAAATACGGTGGTCTGGAACGATTCGTAGTGATCCTGCTGATAGAGGCCGACCGCGCTCATGATCAGAATCATGAAGAAGGCGAACAGCAACGCTTCTAGGGTCAATGGCGGTAGAGATGCAGGGTGAAGCGAGGCAAAGCGCAGGTCTGCGCCCGCGAAAATCGATGCGAATAGCAATAACGCTTCACCGAAAAGCAGAATGATGATGCGCGCCGAGACGTAGTGACTGAAAATCCGGATCATTCCTTGCCACCTAGCGTTACACGTTCGAACCTGCGCGAAGGCAGAGGAGCTAACGAAACCCGATGTAGGCGGTTTCGGCACTGATTTTTATTAAGCCGATTTCTTGCCGAGCCGATGAGTGTCAGAACTCAGGGCAAATGACCAAGTGGGCGATTGCAAGTTGCATGCCCAGCCGAAGGGCAGTTGCGGTGCATACTCATGGCTGGTTCAATCGCTCTGGTAGCGCAGGGCTTTCTTTCTGCCTTGCGCCTTCACTTCGATTTCGATTGATCCCCTTTTTGGATGGTTCCTGCCAATTATCGGCACATACTGCCGAATTGAGCCGCACCGCCGGAATCTGTTCGATAATCTCTAAGGTGAAGTTTATTCGAGATTGGATGACCTGCGTGTGACGTAAATCACGCATATGCGCCGAGTTTCGACTCAAACTGTTCGCCTGACTTGAATTCGTCGCTCACTTGCGTTACAAATCGGTCTTTGTTTGGGCGAGTGTAGCGTATCTCCGAAGCGCGTTCTTCGAGTGGTATGTTTATTGCTCTGGCTTGCACCTCTCGAGTTGCGAACCGATGAAGTTTTCGGCGGCGTGCCGAAACTGTTTCTGAAACTGTTTCTCATAGCCAGAACACTGTGACCCGTTATTCGTTTTGGCAACAAAGCGGGTAGCGGGAATTTGAAGTGCTTTATTCGAGGGGCGACCATGCTCGGTGCTTTGCTTGAGTCAAAATTTTTTGGATTCAGGTCGTTTGGATTGTTGCTCGCCGCAGTCGCGACTCTATTCGCGCTTTCGGGCTGCGGGACGCAGTACCCCCCGGCACCGGCACAGGCGGCAAGCCCTGACTACGGCTACCTGATCGGGCCGGGCGACAATCTGAATATCGTCGTCTGGCGCAATCCAGAGCTGTCGACCACCGTACCGGTGCGTCCTGATGGCAAGATCACGACGCCGCTCGTCGAAGATCTGGTCGCGATCAATAAAACCCCGACTCAACTCGCACGCGAGATCGAAAAGGCGCTCTCCAAGTACATTCAGGACCCGATTGTCACGGTCATCGTGACAACTTTTGTTGGGCCTTATAGTCAGCAGATCCGTGTGATCGGCCAGGCGGTGAAGCCACAAGTCTTGGCATATCGCCAAAACATGTCCGTTCTCGACGTGATGATTGCCGTTGGCGGTCTGACTGATTTCGCGGCGGGCAACCGTGCGACCATTTTGCGTACGCGGGACGGTAACAAGCAGTTTAGCGTTCGTCTCGACGACTTGCTGCGGCGCGGTGATGTAAGCGCCAATGTCGAAATGTTTCCGGGAGATGTGTTGATTATTCCGGAGAGTTATTTCTGATCCGTGCTTGGGTGGGCGGTGGCTGCTCGAATCGAGTGTCCGGCATGATTGACGCTGGGCATTCGTAAAACGTTCGATCTGCAAGCGATTAAAAACTATGAATGACACTGTTGAGCAGATCCGTTCCGCATTGCGCGACATTTGGCTGCACCGCCGAATGGGCCTAGCCGCCGCATGGCTATTTGTCATTGCCGGTACCGTCGTCATCTATCTCATGCCCGATCAATACGAAGCCTCGGCCCGCGTCTACGTCGATACACAATCGATATTGAAACCGTTGATGGCGGGGTTGACGGTCCAGCCGAATGTGGACCAACAGATCGCCATGATGAGCCGTACGTTGATCAGCCGACCCAATATTGAAAAGGTCGCTGCCATGGCTGACCTCACTCTCGCGGCCAAGACGCCGGAGCAAACCGAGGCTCTGTACGACTCACTGATGAAAAAAATCGAAATGCGCAGTACCGGCGGTATCAACCTCTATACCCTGGCCTATCGGGATCCGCGTCCTGAAGTGGCGAAAAAGGTGGTGCAGTCGCTGGTCTCGATTTTTGTCGAATCGAATCTGGGTGACAAGCGCAAGGATTCCGACTCCGCCAAACAGTTTCTTGACGAACAGATCAAAGCTTACGAGCAAAAACTTGATGGTGCCGAGACTGCGCTGAAAAACTTCAAGATCGCCAATATTGATCTGATGCCGGAATCCGGTAAAGATTACTTTGCCCAGATGACCGAAGCTTCGACCGACCTCAGTCAGGCACGACTGGCGCTGAGCGAGGCCGAGAACGGGCGCGACGCACTGAAGCATCAGTTGGCCGGCGATGAACCGGTACTCATGGGTGGCGACGATTCTTCGCAGGGTTCTGTTCCCGAGATCGACTCCCGTATTGCGACCTTAAAGCAGCAGCTCGACGAACTGCATCTTCATTACACCGATCAATATCCGGACATCATTGCCACCAAACGAATCATCAGCGATCTCGAGCAGCAAAAAAAGACCGAATTGAAAGCGCGCGGTGCAGCGGGTGCCGCGGGTAAAAACGCGCTGAGCACCAATCCCGTGTATCAACAGATTCAAATCCAATTGGCCCAGGCGGATGCCGATGTGGCATCTCTCCAAACACGCGTTGCGGCCTATGAGGCGCGCTATCAGCATCTGCGCCAAGCCACCGCAGCCATGCCCAAGATCGAGCAACAGTTTCAAGAACTCAATCGCGACTACGAAGTAAACAAGACGAATTACGAGAAACTTTTGGCACGACGCGAGTCGGCGCAGATGTCGAGCGACATGGACGCGTCAACGGCGATGGTGGAGTTTCGTGTCATCGACCCACCGCGTGTTTCGCCAAAACCGGCTGCTCCGAATCGCGGCTTATTAATGGCCGTTGTCATTGCTGCGGCCCTTCTGGGCGGAGCCGGCGTCGCGTTCCTGATGGCGCGCCTGCGCCCGACCGTGCCGGATCGAAAGGCCTTGCGCGAGGTCACGGGACTACCGGTATTTGGCACGGTGGCCATGCTGTGGACGGCGCAACAGATTTCGCAACGGCGGCGTCAATTGATGGCCTTTATAACGGGCTCCGTCGCGCTGTTAGGCGTATGCGGGGCGTCCCTGGCGTTTTTTATTATTAGTGCCGCGGCAAAAGGCTGACACCGGCTTCTAGGAGAGCGTTTTTGAGTCTGATTGAACGTGCGATAGATAAGCTCGACGCCAAGTTCGACGGGGAGACCGTGCAACAGCCCGGCACCTCGCCGCAGCGTGCGGCTGCCAGCACGCTCATTGAGGATGCCGTGGCGCGAATTCAAGCGGAAGATGATGCCCTTGAACTCGCCCAACGTATGGCACCCCCCGCTGTTTCGCCATCCGCGCGACCGCCCGAGACCGTCCAAGGCAAGCGGCTGTTTTCCTCGGACGAACGTATCGTCGCGCGGAGCAAGCAAGTCGAGATCAATTTGGCACGTTTGCATGGGATGGGAATGATCGTTCCAGATACCGGGAAGACGCCCCTTGTGGAAGAATTCCGGGTGATCAAGCGGCCGCTGATCAACAACGCGATCGGGCCCAAGGGGACCCGCGTACGCAACGGTAATCTGATCATGGTCACGAGCGCGCTGCCGCAGGAGGGAAAGACATTTTGCGCAATCAACCTTGCCATCAGTATCGCCATGGAGATGGACCATACTGTGCTCCTGGTCGATGCGGACGTCGCGCGACCGTCGGTTCCGGAACGGCTGGGAATCGAATTCGACCGGGGTCTCATGGATGTTTTGCTCGATCCGAGCATCGATTTGGCCGACGTGATGCTGCGAACGAATATTGAGACGCTGTCGATTCTCCCTGCCGGACGGCCGCATCGTCACGCGACCGAGCTTCTTGCGAGTGATGTCATGAGTGACCTCGCGCAGCAGTTGAGCGCACGCTATCCCGACCGCATCGTCATCTTCGATTCCCCGCCTCTCTTAATGTTCACGGAGTCACGGGCGCTTGCCGCGAACATGGGTCAGATCGTGGTCGTCGTCGCTGCGGAGAGCACGTCGCATGATGCGTTGAAAGAAGCTCTGGCTACGATTCAATCTTGCGAAGTGGTGGGCATGGTACTGAATAAATCCAAACATCCTGCCGTAGCCGAAAGCTACGGCTACTATGGTTACTGAGAGTCATCGACGCCGCGTTGCAGTCCTTGTTTTCGCGTTCGAGGCCGCGCTGGCCGGATGCGTCGATGGGGCCTCTGCTCAAACGCTGCCCTATCCCTTGTCTGGGCCGTACGCTGCGCCGGTCCCTTTCACTCAGGCGTCAGCGACCCCCGACGCTAGCGCGGCCACTCAGGACGGATGGCTCATCCAACCTTTGGTAACCGCCAGCGAAGTCTATTCAGATAACATCACGTTACAACCGTCAGGGCGCGAACGCAGCGACTTTGTAACGACCATCCAACCCTCGTTAATCGTGGACCGCCACGGTCCGTCGCTTGACGCACACATCGACTATTCGCCAGAGGCCCTGATTTACGCAAACGGCACCTCGACGAATACGATTCGCAACTTTTTGGACGCCACCGCGACGGGGACATTGATTCGGGATCTTCTCTATTTCGACGCCCTCGGGGAAGTGTCACAACAGAGCATTTTGCCCCTCGGGAACCAGCAAACAAATTCAGTAACGGCTTCGGGAAACACTGCCGAGACCCGAGTCTTTGGATTCGGACCCTTCTTACATGGACGGCTCGGCAGAGACGGCTCGTACACCTTGGGCTACCGCATCACGCGCAGCGACTCCAGCGGGAATGTGCTCGCGCGCAATACGCTAAACGATGTATATGGCCAGACTGACGCCGCAACCCCGATGGAAAATCTGCGTTGGGCGCTGGACTATGACCGTGCCGAGAGAAATTACACCGGCTTGCAAAGCACCCGCTTGTCTCACCTGACGGGAACGTTGTCCTACGTTGTGGACCCGTGGGTCACGCTGCGTGCGGGCGCAGGATACGATAGTGATCAGTATCCGACATTTACTCCGCAAAAACTGGCGGGCCCGATCTATCTGGCGGGATTCAGCCTGACCCCGAGCCCCACGACCAGCCTGAGCGTCGACGCAGCTCACCATTATTACGGCCCGACGGCAAATATCGAATTCCTGCACCGCACCCTGTCGACCGTCTGGAGGCTAGGGTACAGCGATAGTCGAACCAGTAGTGTGCAGTTGCTCTCGGCGCCGGCCACCAACGAGAACTTTGCACTCATCAACGATTTCTTCCAGAGCGAGTTTCCCAACGCTTCGGCACGCGCTATCGCGACCCAGGAATTTCTACAACAAGCGATTCTGCCGAGTGCGCAATTCAATGACATTGGTTTTTTGACGAATGACTATTTCTTGCGAAAAGCGCTTTCCGCCTCGCTTGCGCTCGTCGGTGCTCAAAATACCGTAACGTTTTCGGCGTATAGGACCGTGCAGGAGGCGCTCGCAAATCAACTGATTCCCACCACGGTCTTCACGCCGTTCCAAAATTTTCGCGGACGTGAATTCGATTTGTCGTGGAACCACCAACTCGGTCCGGTCACCAGCGCCACGCTGCTTGCGCAAGAGATACACAATGAATTGATCACCATATCGGGCGAAACTCGCGAGCGGGTGTTGAGTGCGTCCTTGCAGCGGCAGTTCGGGCGTGATCTGAGCGGTATTCTGACCTTTCGCAATATCCATCAGGATTCCACGGTGACCAATGCTTTTGTGGAAAATGAGCTGATCGCTTCGGTCCGATTACTGTTCTGATTCAATCATGTACGAAACATTCTATGGGTTGACCGGCAAGCCCTTCCAACTGACGCCAGATCCCACGTTCTTCTTTCGCAGCCGGGGCCACGGGCGTGCAATGGCCTACTTGAAATACGGTGTGCACCAGGCGGAAGGTTTTATCGTCATTACCGGTGAAGTGGGTTCAGGCAAAACGACTTTGGTGCGCAATCTGCTCCAACAGTTGCCGACCCAAGGTCTCGTTGCCGTCCAACTGGTGAGCACTCAGCTGGATGCGAACGACATACTTCGGATGGTTGCCGGTGCGTTTTTCGGGGTGGTACCTCCTGCGGGCGATAAGGCAGGGCTCATTCTGAGTCTTGAGCGTTATTTTCGAAAACTGCACACGGAAGGGAAACGCGCGCTCCTTGTGGTTGATGAGGCGCAGAACCTGACACCCAGCGCGGTTGAAGAACTGCGCATGCTCTCGAATTTCCAGACCGGCAACAAATCGCTGTTGCAGAGCCTGCTTCTTGGGCAACCTGAATTTCGCGACATCATGCAGCGGCCGGAAATGCGCCAACTTCGTCAGCGCGTCACGGCATCAGCGCATCTGGGTCCGCTCGAGCCGGAGGAAACGAAGGGATACATCGAACATCGGTTAGGTCGGGTTGGCTGGACGAATAAACCGAGATTCGAGCCAGAGGCGTATCGCGATATCCACGAGTTCTCCGAGGGCATTCCGCGTCAGATCAATATCCTTTGCGATCGGTTACTTTTGGCCGGCTATCTTGGCGAAAAGACCGTACTGGAGAGCGCGGACGTCCGCGAAATTTTCGACGAATTCCGTAGGGAATTGGGTGGGTTCGGAGAAGAACGAGGGGTGGAGAGTATTGCTTCGGGGGCGGCAAAGGTAAATACCGGCCCGCAAAGCGCATCTTCCAGCGCGGCACCCGAAGAGATTCGGTCCAATGGAGTAGCGACGGAAGCCTCCTCCGGATTGGAAGCGCCTCCAGAAGGTGTGGTATTGGCCGGTATGTCAGAACAAGTCGGCTTGATGCAACAGTCACTGTCCAGCATGACACGCGTTCTCAATCAACTGATGCAGATTGCTCGCCCCGGCTCGAAACCCGGGAAGCGCGATGTATGACTGAGCTTATGAAACCCGAACCGCGACCTGTTCTGTGTGTGGTCGGGGCGCGACCCAATTACATGAAGGTGGCGCCGATTATCCGGGCCATGAACGAATTGTGTCCGCATGCGCCGCCGCGTCTGATCCACACTGGTCAACACTACGACGCGGCGATGAGCGATGCATTTTTTTCCGCCCTCGGTCTGCCACGACCTGCCGTCAATCTCGAAGTCGGGTCGGCCAGCCACGCCGTGCAGACCGCCGAGATCATGAAACGATTCGAAGGGGTCATCGACGCGCACGACCCGGCTGCAGTGCTCGTGGTCGGAGACGTGAATTCAACGATTGCATGTGCCCTCGTTGCCTCGAAGAAAAGTATTCCAGTGGCTCATGTCGAGGCGGGCCTTCGGAGCTACGATCGGACAATGCCCGAAGAGATCAATCGCGTGCTCACAGACCAAATCTCCGATCTCCTGTACACAACCGAGCGCACCGCTCGCGAAAACCTGCTGCGTGAGGGTATCGACGACTCACGCATCATCTTCGTGGGTAACGTGATGATTGATTCTCTCGTGGCAAGCCGTCCTCATGCAGTGGCGGCTCGTGAAACTCTGCGCGGTGCGGGCGGGTCGACCGATTTTTGCGGTGAATCCGGTTATGGCGTCGTAACTTTGCACCGACCCTCCAACGTTGACGACCGGAACGTATTGGCGGGCCTCCTTCAAGCGCTTGAGGAAGTGAGCCGAAGTTTGCCGCTGGTGCTTGTGCTCCATCCACGAACGCGCGCGAAGATTGACGAATTCGGCCTGGAAGCGTTGGTTCGATCGGCACGATTCGCATTTTTGCCGCCGCAAGGCTATCTCGAAATGTTGGGGCTTATGGCGGACGCTACCGTCGTATTGACTGATTCGGGTGGCTTGCAGGAGGAGACGACGGCGCTCGGCATTCCCTGTTTGACCCTGCGCAATAACACGGAGCGACCGATTACGATCGATCAGGGCACCAATACTTTGGTCGGGCAGGATCCGCGGCGCATCGTCGAAGCCGTGAGAGACCTTCTAGCCACCGGGGGCAAGCGCGGGCGGGTGCCTGAATTCTGGGATGGGCAGGCAGCGCAACGCATCGCTCGTCATCTCGGAGGCTGGCTTAGCGCACGCGCTTCCGTAGGGCCGACGTGATGAAACCCCGGGACGCGCGCGGTTCGATCATCAACGCGCTGACGATCGACGTCGAAGATTACTTCCAGGTTTCCGCGTTCGCACCGACCATCGCTCGTGAACGCTGGGACACAATGCCTTGCCGAGTCGAACGCAATATCGATCTGATTCTCGATCTGCTGCGCAGATATGACGCGCGGGCAACTTTTTTTACGCTGGGCTGGATTGCCGAACGCTATCCAAACGTTGTTCGAGCCATCGTACGTGGTGGTCACGAGATTGCCAGTCACGGCTACGCCCATCGGCGTGCGACCGATCAGAGCCCCCAAGAATTCAGCGAAGATATCGTCCGCGCGAAAAGGATTCTGGAAGATCTGGCCGGGGTGGCTGTCCGGGGGTATCGCGCACCGAGCTTTTCGATCGGCTCGGAAAATCTTTGGGCGTTGGAGTGCGTGCGCGACGCGGGGTATACATACAGCTCCAGCATCTATCCCGTACGCCACGATCACTATGGGATGCCGGATGCACCTCGCTTCGATTTCCTTTCGGTTGATCGTTTGGTTGAACTGCCGATCACCACGGTGAGGGTGTTGGGTCAAAATCTTCCTGCGGGCGGTGGCGGCTACTTTAGGCTTTTCCCATATTTTTTGTCGCGCTGGGGCCTACGCCGTGTGAATCGCGTGGACCGAAGGCCTTGTATTTTCTATTTTCACCCGTGGGAGGTCGATCCCAAGCAACCTCGCATCCCGGGGATCAGCTTGCGCACACGGTTTCGTCACTACGTGAACCTTGGGCGCACCGAGACGCGATTGGGCCGATTGCTCGGTGATTTTCGTTGGGATCGGATGGACCGCGTATTTCCGTTTGCGAGCGCACCGTCCGGTGAATCGCGATGAACGAGGCCAGTGTCTGCGCCCCGGCGACCGCGCGCGAGGCTGTACCATGCGTGCGCGAGTTCGCCGAATCGGACCGAGTACGCTGGGATGCGTTTGTCGCGCAGTGCCCTGAGGCGACGTTTTTTCATCGATCCGGCTGGCGCGACGTCATAGAGCGCGCGTTCGGCCATCGCACGGTTTTTCTTCTTGCCGAACGCAGAGGCCGCGTCACCGGGGTACTGCCTTTGGCGCAGATCAAGAGCGCCCTGTTCGGCAATTCACTCATTTCCTTGCCGTTTTGTGTCTATGGCGGTGTGGCCGCGGAGGATTCAGAAAGCGCTGACGTCCTACTCGACGCGGCTACGGCACGCGCCGAAGCACTCGGGGTCGGTCACCTCGAATGTCGCAATTTGCGTTCGCGTCGTCCTGACTGGGCGAGTTCGGACCTTTATGTCACTTTCCGCAAGCGGCTGGAGGCCGAAGTCGACGCGAACATGCTTGCAATTCCGCGGAAACAACGCGCGATGGTGCGTAAGGGCATGAAAGCCGGCCTCGTATCGACCGTGGATACGGACATCGATCAATTCTTCGCGCTCTATGCCGATAATGTGCATCGCCATGGAACGCCCGCATTGCCGAAACGATATTTTTCGATCTTGCAAGAGTGCTTTGGTGCGGACGTCGAAGTGCTGACGGCATCCACCGCCCAGGGAAAGCCACTGAGTACGGTGTTGTCATTCCGGTTCCGGGACGAAATTCTGCCCTACTACGCGGGTGATGCGCCGATCGCACGCGAATATGCAGCGAACGACTTCAAATACTGGGAAGTGATGCGGCGTGCCTGTGAGCGCGGCATCAGAGTATTCGATTACGGACGGAGTAAACGCGGCACCGGTCCCTTCGATTTCAAGAAGAACTGGGGATTTCTGCCACAGCCGTTGGCCTATGAATATCGGCTGGTGCGGGCCGATTCCGTCCCCCAAAATAATCCGCTCAACCCGAAGTATCGCGCTTTCATCGCGCTGTGGAAGCGCTTGCCGCTTGGCGTTGCGAACCGGCTGGGGCCTTTGATCGTCAGGAGTCTCGGGTAATGGACGATTTGCTACTGCTTGTGCACCGTATGCCCTATCCTCCGACCAAGGGCGACAAGGTGCGCTCCTATAATCTGCTCAAATATTTGGCGGCGGGGTATCGGGTCCATCTGGCAACGTTCGTCGACGACCCGGATGATTGGCAGCATCTCGAGACCGTGCGCGCACTTTGTGGTGAGACTTACTTTGCGAGGCTTCGGCCTTTCGGTGCACGTTTGCGCAGTCTGCGAGGACTTCTTCGCGGCGAGGCTCTTGCCATTCCCTATTATTACGATCGAGGTGTGGCGCGGTGGGTGCAAAACCTCATCGGGCGCCGCTCGATTCGACGTGCTGTCGTGTTCTCATCGCCGATGGCGCAATATGTGAATGATGTCGCAGGACTTGAACGCGTGATCGACTTTGTCGATGTCGATTCCGTCAAATGGACGCAATATGCCACTCGTGATAGGGGCTGGTATCGGGCGCCGATCCGTGCAATCTATCGTCGAGAAGGGGTAAAGCTGTTGGAATTCGAGCGCTATACCGCCGGTTGTTCGACCGCGAGCGTTTTCGTAACCCCCGAGGAAGCGACGCTGTTTCGTACGCTTGCACCGGAATCGGCTGATCGTGTTGTTAGTGTGGAAAACGGCGTCGACAGTGCCTACTTCTCGCCGGCCCGTGGGCAGCCTTCGCCCTACGCGACGGGCGGGACCGTGCTTGTCTTCACAGGAGCGATGGATTACCTACCCAACATCGACGCGGTGAATTGGTTCGCGCGTGAAATTCTGCCGCGCATTCGTACGCATCGTCCGGAGGTCCGGTTCTGCATAGTCGGCGCGCGGCCGGCCGAATCCGTATGCGCGTTGGCCCACGTGGAGGGTGTCAGTGTGACGGGAACCGTCGCGGATGTGCGGCCGTATCTGGAGCACGCCACCGTCGCCGTGGTGCCCATGCGAATTGCGCGAGGCATACAGAACAAGGCGCTCGAGGCAATGGCGATGGGCCGGCCTCTGGTCATCAGTGCGGCCTCCGCCAAGGCCATCAACGCGACGCCGGGGGAGTCGTTCTGCGTTGCGGCTGACGCAGACTCGTTCGCGGGCCTGGTACTGGAATTGTTGGCCGATCCCCAACGCGCAGCGCGCGTGGCCGACGCGGGACGTGCAGCCATACTCAGAAACTACAGCTGGACTTCGAATCTGGCGCGTATTGCGGCCTGTTTTCGAGACGCAAGCGCACCCATGCGCGCCGAATGTTCGGCCCCCACGTTCGCAGAGGCATAGCCACCGTGCGTAATCGAGCTCCACTTGCTGACTTTTCGTCGTTTCGGCCCGAAATCGCCATGGAGCGCCTGACTTGGCGCGCGACTGCGGTGGTCACGCTAGGGTCCATTGCGGTGCTCATACTCTGGTATTGGGCAACCGTATGGTCGATGGTTTCGATCTGGCTGCGGTCAGAGACCTTCGCGCACGGCTTCGTGATCGCACCGATTTGCGCCTGGCTCGTGTGGCGCGACCGACGCCGCATCGCTGAGTTGGAGCCGTGTCCGTATCTTCCCGCGCTTTTGCTGCTTGCAGTCGGTGGATTCCTCTGGCTGCTGGCCAATATTGCCGGCGTCCCGGTCATTGAACAATTCGCTCTCGTCGCGATGGTTCCGCTGATCGTCTGGGCTATTTTGGGCACCGAAGTTGCGCGGCAGCTGTGGTTTCCGTTGGCGTTTCTTTGCTTTATGGTGCCAGCTGGCGAGTTTCTGATACCGCTTCTGATGGACAGAACCACCGATTTTGTGGTGACGTCACTTCGCCTGAGCGGGATTCCGGTCTATCGCGAAGGGAATTATTTTAGTATTCCGAGCGGACAATGGTCCGTTATCGAAGCGTGCGCCGGCCTGCGATATTTGATTGCATCGTTGACGCTGGGGGTGCTCTACGCCTATCTCAACTATCGCACTTTGTGGCGTCGTCTGGCGTTTGTCGCTGCCGCAATTGTTGTTCCGATCCTTGCCAATTGGGTCCGTGCCTATTTGATCATCATTATTGCCAACGCCAGCGACAATCGGCTCGCGACAGGCGTGGACCACTTGATTTATGGATGGTTGTTCTTCGGATTCGTGATGCTGCTCCTCTACTGGGTAGGATCCATCTGGCGCGAAGACTTGGATCAGCCTCGGCCTTCTGCGCCTGGACATCCGAAGGCAAGCGTGCGACGCGATGTCGTATCAAAGCGTCAGATCCTGGCAGTGGCAGTCGGGGCGGTGTTGATAGCGGCAGTCTGGCGCGAGGTTCCTATTTTTCTCGATAGGATTGCGCCACAAGTTGAGCCACGGCTCGATGCGCTGGGGCCCCCGCCGGGTTGGCGTGTTGATTCGCAGCCAATAACGACTTGGGTACCTCACTTCCTGCGACCTCGAGTTGCACTCCACGAAAGCTTCAGTGATGCGTCTTCTCGCGTCGGTCTTTACATCGGCTACTACAGTCTTCAACGCATTCACGGAGAACTCGTCACGTGGGAAAACCGGCTTGTGATGACGACCAATCACGAATGGGCCAACGTGGGCGA
>Ga0208357_1000506_pt1 | contig 31567 bp, 29 predicted proteins | sample NGESurdeep092012_6_FD_184487 | JGI IMG/M metagenome (GOLD analysis project Ga0208357, IMG submission 184487) | Arctic peat soil microbial communities from Barrow, Alaska - NGEE Surface sample F52-2 deep-092012 (SPAdes) | ecosystem: Environmental > Terrestrial > Soil > Wetlands > Peat ...
TCCGATCGGTCCGGTCGGTCCCGTCGATCCCGTCGATCCCGTCGGACTCACGCCAGCCTGTCCTACCCCTGCGGCCTGTCTGCTCCTCCTACCCCTGGCGGTCCGAGACCAGAGGCACCGGGCGGGCCAGACTCCAACTGAAGGTCAGCGGGATGTCCTCGATCGGGAGCGCCACCGACAGGTCGTCCACCGTTGGCCCGACCCGGTCCGCCACCGACTGGAGCAGCGGCTCGTCGAAGCCCCACAGCTCGATGGCATTGAGGCCGAGCATCCGACGCACGTCGCTCTCGGGCAGCCCGCCAAAAATGTGCTCGATGGTCTGACGGTGCACCGGAACCGCCCCCTCCAGATGGGGGTAGTCCGCACCCCACATGAGCCGGTCGATCCCGATCTCGTGGCGCATCTCGGCCTCGTAGCGCTTCATCAGCGAGCCACCCATGTAGACGTGGCGGGCGAAGTAGTCGGCGGGGCGCATGTCGAGGTAGGAGCGCACCGGGGCGCCGCCGTGGGTATCGAAGAAGCTCTCCATGTCACGGATGAGTGACGGCAGCCACTGCACGCCGTTCTCGGTGACGGCCACCTTCAGGTCGGGGTGGCGATCGAACACGCCGCCGAAGATCATGAACCAGAGCGGGCGACGGGTGAACACGAACACCTCGTAGAGACCGAGCATGCCGCCGTGCTTGGCGTCATAGAGGAACTTGGTGTCGGTGGCTGCGCCGGACGCCCCGGTGTGCAGGTTGACGACCATCTGGTGGTCCTCACAGGCGCTCCAGAACGGCTCGTAGTACTCGTCGGCGTAGCCCGGCAGTCCCGACGTCACCGACATGGCCGGCAACATCACGCCGCCGAAGAGACCCGACTGCCGGGCCCACGCCAGCTCCTCCACCGCCCGGTCCATGTCGTGGAAGTCGATGGGGATGATCCCGGCCCGCCGACCCGGGGCGTCGGCGCAGAACTCGGCCAGCCAGCGGTTGTAGGCATGCACGGCCGGCCAGACCGGCTCGAGGTTCTTGGACGCGTGGCCACCCAGGTACATGGCTGGGGAGAGCCCGCCGGCCAGCACCGGGCCGGGCAGGGTCACCTCGGCGTGGATGCCCTGCTCTTCGAGCACCTTGAGCCGCTTGCCGTCACCGTCACCGGGGACCACCCAGTCGACGCCGTATCGAGCCAGCCACCCCTCGGCGGCATCGGTGTCCACGCCCATGCCGGCCAGGCGGCGGGCGGCGGTGGCGCGCACCGGGTCGGACTCGTCGACCTCCCCCGGGTCGTACCCTCCGAACATGGAGATGGCCAACGACGACATGTCGCCGAATGCGGCCACGGCGTCGCGGGAGGCCGGGTCGACGTAGGACAAGAAGTCATCGAGGCTGTCCGGTGACGCATGCATGTCGGCCGAGACGACCACGTAGGGACGACCCTCCCGGTTGGCCGGCGCCGCTGCATCCCCCATCGGACCTGCCTCCTTCTCGGGCTCCCCCGGTCGTTCTCTCGGCCCAGCCTCCCGAGCAGACTACCGCCGACCCGGGATTGAGGGTCGGACCGCGGTGGCGTTAGCGTGGCCCCTCGACACCATGCACACCACCTCCACCCTCATCCTCATCCTCGCCGTGTTCGGGGCCAGTTCGGTCGAGATGGTCGAGGCCCTCACCATCGTGGTGGCGGCCGGGGTGAGCCGGGGTTGGCGCTCCGCCCTGGAGGGGGCAGCCACAGCAGTCGTCGTACTGGCCCTCCTGGTGGGATTCATCGGCGTCCCCCTCATCCACTACGTCCCCATCGACACCCTGCGCGTCGTGGTGGGCGCGCTGCTGCTGGTGCTCGGTCTGGCCTGGCTGCGCAAGGCCATCCTGCGGGCCAGTGGCCACAAGGCTCCGCATGACGAGGACCGGATCTATGCCGAGACGGTGGCCGAGCTCAGTGGCGGCGGGGACGGCGGCGGCAAGAGCCGAGACGGGGTCGCCTTCGCCGTCGCCTTCAAGGGCGTGTTCCTCGAAGGGACCGAGGTCGTCCTCATCGTGGTGAGCCTCGGAGCCAGCCAGGGCCGGTTGGGACTGGCCGCCCTGAGTGCCGGCGCGGCGGCCGTGGTGGTGGCCGGTGTCGGCGTGCTGGTCGCTCGGCAGCTGTCGGAGGTACCCGAGAACACCATCAAGACGGTGGTCGGGGTCATGTTGACCAGCTTCGGCGTCTTCTGGGTCGGTGAAGGCGCGGGAGTGCGATGGCCCGGCAGCGACCTGGCCATTCTCGGGCTGGTTGGTTTCTTCGTCCTGGTGACGTTGGCCGCAACCGCCTGGATGCGAAGCCTCCTTCCGGTGCCCACGTCGGTGACCTCGTCGTGACCGTGCTGCGCCGCTCCCTGCGGGCCTTCGGGCACTTCTGGTGGGATTTCCTCATTGGCGACAGCCCGGAATTCGTCCTGGCCACGGGCGTGATCATCGCCCTGGCTTTCCTTCTGGACGAGGGACGGCTGGTCGCCACCATCGTGCTGCCCCTGGTCGCGGCCGCATTCCTGCTGGGAAGCACCTATCGCGGCCGCAAGCGGGCGGCCCGTCCGGCGGCTCAGGAAGAAGCTCCGGCGTCGCGGGTCTCACCGCCGACTCCCTAAGAGGTCTCATTTCACCAGCTCTTCACCAGGTCGGAGCCGGTTGTACTCATCCCGACACCGCGGTTCGACCGTCAGCGCACGCTTTGACCCACCGTCGATCCCCCCTGTGCGAGGTGCCACCCTCCCGGCAACGATGGCCTCCACCCATACTCACCTAAGGTGAGTAACTCTCGTGATTTGACAAACTTGAGTGATTAAGTCAGGAATAGTTGAATGAAATCTTCATGGCATCCCCGCGCCCGTGCCCGACAGGCCCTGGCGGCGACCCTGGCCCCTCTGGCCGCCCTCGCCGGCCTGGCCGTCATCGGCGGAGCCGCCGCTCCGGCCGGAGCCGCCACCGGAGGCTCCATCTCGTTGGTTGCCTACTCCACCCCGAAGCCGGCCTACGCCGCCTTGATCGCGGCCTTCCAGGCCACCAAGGCCGGGCAGGGCGTGACCTTCTCCCAATCCTTCGGTGCATCGGGATCGCAGGCCACCGCAGTGGTCGACGGCCTCCCGGCCGACGTGGTCAACTTCTCCTTGACCCCCGACATGACCAAACTGGTCAAGGCGGGCATCGTCAGCCCGAGTTGGAACAAGAACGCCACCAAGGGCTTCGTCACCAACTCCATCGTTTCGTTCGTGGTCCGCAAGGGAAATCCCAAGCACATCACGACCTGGAGCGACCTGGTAAAGAGTGGCGTCACGGTGATCACGCCCAACCCGTTCAGCTCGGGGAGCGCCAAGTGGAATCTCATGGCCGCCTACGGCGGCCAACTCAACCAGGGCAAGTCCAAGGCGGCAGCCACGGCATATCTGACCCAGCTCCTCAAGCACACGGCGGCCCAGCCCAGCAGCGCCAGCAACGCCCTACAGACTTTCCTGGCCGGCCAAGGTGACGTGCTGCTCGACTACGAGGACGACGCCCTGTACGCCCAGAGCCAGGGCGAGCCCGTCACGGTGATCACGCCGCCGCAGACCATCCTGATCCAGAACCCGATCGCCGTGTCGGCCAAGGCATCCAATCCCACGGTGGCCAAAGCCTTCACCGCCTTCCTCCTCTCTCCGTCCGGGCAGAAGATCTGGGGCAAGCAGGGGTACCGGCCCGTCCTGGCCAATGTGGCCGCCACGTTCAACTTCCCCAAGCCCAAGACCCTGTTCACCATCGACAGTCTGGGTGGATGGACGGCCGTGAACCTCAAATTCTTCGACCCGCAGACCGGCGTGATTGCGACTATCGAGCAAGGCCTGGGAGTGTCCACGGCGAGTGGCTGAGGTGCAACTGACGTTCCCTTCGACCCCCTCGACCCCCACGACCCAAGGAAGGTCAAAGTCGAAACCGCCGTCGACGTCGCTGTCGAAACTCAGACGGTTCCTGGCCAACGTCGCCGGCCCCTCGCTGTCGGTGACCTACCTGAGCCTGCTGGTCGTCCTCCCGATCGCCGCCATCCTCTCCACGGCCTTCGCCGGCGGGTGGGGAGCCTTCTGGGCCGCCGTCAGTCAGCCCGAAGCCGTGGCCGCCCTCAAGCTCACGCTGCTCTGCTCACTGGGAGTGGCGCTCTTCAACTCGCTGGCCGGCCTGCTCATCGCCTGGGTCCTGGTACGGGACGAGTTCCGGGGCAAGCGCATCGTGAGCGCCGTCATCGATCTCCCGTTTGCCCTGCCCACCATTGTGGCCGGCCTCACCCTGTTGAGCCTCTATGGCCCGAACAGCCCGTTTGGCATCAACGTGGCCAACAGCAGCATCGGGATCCTGGTGGCCCTGGCCTTCGTCACCCTGCCCTTTTCCGTCCGATCCGTCCAACCCGTCCTGGCCGAATTCGATCGGGAGACCGAGGAAGCGGCCGCCTCATTGGGGGCCTCATCACCCGTCATCCTGCGCCGCATCATCCTGCCGAGTCTGGCGCCCGCCATGCTGGCCGGGGCCGGCCTGGCCTTCGCCCGGGCCGTCGGTGAATTCGGTTCGGTGGTGCTGATCTCGGGCAACCTGCCGTTCAAGACCGAAGTGGCATCGTCATGGATCTACAGCCTCTCCCAGAGCGACTCCTTGGGTGCCGCCGCCTCGGTCTCGGTCGTACTGATCTTGATCGCCCTCGGCGTGTTGCTCGGCATCGGCATGCTGCGGCGTCGCTTCGGGGGCACCGAGGCGATATGAGCGAACGCTGGCGCCTGCCGCTGCGGTTCGTCGCGCTGGGCTACCTCCTCGTGCTGATCGTCCTGCCGGTCGGCTTCGTCTTCTACCGCGCCTTCCAGCACGGCTTCGCCGCCGCCTGGGATGCCGTCACCACACCCGACGCCCTGCACGCCCTCTGGCTCACCTTGCTGGTGGTGCTCATCGCGGTGACCGCCGACACCATTTTCGGGGTAGGCACCTCGCTCGTCCTGGCCCGTCACCGCTTCCGCGGCGCCTGGCTGCTCGATGCCTTCATCGATCTCCCCCTGGCCATCTCCCCGGTCGTGGTCGGCCTCTCGCTCATCCTCGTCTACGGGCATACGGGCTGGTTCGGCAACTGGCTGGCCGCCCACGGCATCGCGGTGATCTTCTCGGTGCCCGGCATCGTCATGGCCTCGGCCACCGTGGCGTTGCCCTACGTGGTCCGCGAGGTGCTCCCGGTCCTCCAGGAGATCGGCACCGAGCAGGAACAGGCCGCCGCCACTCTCGGCGCCTCCCCGTTCGCCGTGTTTCGCCGCATCACCCTGCCGAGCATCCGACAGGGGCTGGCCTATGGGATCACCCTGACCACGGCCCGGGTGCTGGGAGAATTCGGCGCCGTCGTGGTGGTGTCCGGGGCCATTGAAGGCAAGACTCAGACCATGACCCTCTTCATTCAAGCGAGCATCGAGAACGTCCAGCCCACCGGTGCCTTCGCCGGGGCGGTCATACTTGCTCTCATCGCCATCTTCGTTCTGGCGATCCTGGGCGGCAGGGACGAGAGGGGGTCACGCACATGGCGATCACGCTCACCTCAGTCACCAAGCGATACGGAGATGCCGTTGCTCTCGACAACGTAAGCCTGCACGTGCCCAAGGGGTCGCTCACCGCGCTGCTGGGCCCGAGCGGGGGCGGCAAGTCCACGTTGCTTCGGGTCATCGCCGGCCTCGAGAAGCCCGATGCTGGCACGGTCGAGATCGACGGTCAGGACCTGACCAACGTCGCCGTGCGCGAGCGCGGCGTGGGCTTCTGCTTTCAGCACTATGCCCCCTTTCGCCACCTGACCGTGCGCCGCAACGTAGCCTTCGGCCTCGAGGTACGTCGCCGGCCCAAGGCGGAGATCCGCGACAGGGTCGACGAGCTGCTCGAGCTGGTGCGCATAAGTCATTTGGCCGACCGCTACCCCTCCCAACTTTCCGGCGGCCAGCGTCAGCGCATGGCTCTGGCTCGGGCCCTGGCCATTGAGCCGAGGGTGCTCCTCTTGGATGAACCCTTTGGCGCCCTCGACGCCCAGGTCCGACAGCAGCTCCGCGTCTGGCTCCGGGAACTCCACCAGAAGATCTCCGTGACCACCGTCCTGGTCACCCACGATCAGGAAGAGGCACTCGAGGTGGCGGACCGCCTCGCCATCATTCACGAAGGTCGGCTGGAACAGATCGGCGAGCCGGCCGAGATGTACGACCATCCCGCCAATGAGTTCGTTATGAAGTTTCTGGGTCCAACAACCAGGCTCGACGGTCAGTGGGTGCGCCCGCACGACCTGGTCCTGCACCACGATGCAACGTTCGGTGGCCAGCCGTCCGTGGTCGAGCGGGTCACCCATCTGGGTTTCGAGGTGCGGGTCGACCTGGCCTTGCCCAAGGGCGAGACCTGCTGGGTCCAGCTCAGCCGGGGCGCCGCCTCCGAGCTGCGCCTCGCCTCCGGCGACGAGGTCTGGGTGTCCCATTCCGACCTCACTCCTTCGGCCGCGCCGTCTCCGGCGGCCGAGCTCTCGGCCCGCTAAGGCACGCCGCCGCAGTCGCGGTGGGCACCGGCCCGGCCCTTCGGGCATCATGCAGGAGCCAACGACAGCGACGAGTGACGAGACGACGAGGGAGTGGACATGGCCTCTGCAGTACGCGGCGTGGTGTCGAGAGAAAAAGGGGCGCCCGTGACCCTCGAGGAGATCATCGTCCCGGCACCGGGTCCGGGTGAAGCGGTGGTGGCGGTCAAGGCCTGCGGGGTCTGCCACACGGATCTGCACTACCGCGAGGGAGGGATCAACGACGACTATCCCTTCCTCCTCGGGCACGAGGCGGCGGGCATCGTCGAGTCGGTGGGAAGCGATGTCACCGGCGTCGCTCCGGGCGACTTCGTGATCCTCAACTGGCGCGCAGTGTGCGGCGACTGCCGTGCGTGCCGGCGGGGCCGCCCCTGGTACTGCTTCGCCACCCACAACGCCACTCAGCAGATGACGTTGGCTGACGGCACGCCGCTCTCCCCCGCACTGGGCATCGGCGCCTTCGCCGACCAGACGCTGGTGGCCGCCGGGCAGTGCACCAAGGTCGACGGGCGGGCGCGTCCCGAAGCGGTGGGGCTGTTGGGCTGCGGCGTGATGGCCGGCCTGGGTGCGGCCATGTTCACGGGCCAGGTGGGACCGGGCGATTCGGTCGCCGTCTTCGGCTGCGGCGGCGTGGGGTGCGCCGCCATTGCCGGCGCCCGGCTGGCCGGGGCCAGCACGGTGATCGCCATCGACCTCGACCCGAGCAAGCTGGTGGCGGCGACGGCTTTTGGGGCCACCCATACCGTCGATGCCAGTGCCAACGATCCCGTCACGGCCGTGCAGGGCCTCACCGACGGCAACGGCGCCGATGTCTGCATCGAGGCAGTGGGCCATCCCAAGGTGATGGAGCAGGCGTTCTACGCCCGCGACCTGGCCGGCACCCTGGTCCAGGTCGGCGTGCCCACACCCGACATGCGGATCGATCTGCCGATGATCGATTTCTTCGGCCGGGGCGGGGTGCTCAAGCCCAGCTGGTATGGCGACTGCCTCCCATCCCGCGACTTTCCCATGCTGGTTGACCTCTACCTGGCCGGTCGCCTCGATCTGGACCTGTTCGTCACGGAGACCATTCCCCTCGACGGCGTGGAGCAGGCCTTCGCGCGCATGCAGCGGGGCGACGTGCTGCGTTCCGTCGTCGTCCTGTAATCCTCGGCGCCCTCCCCGGGGCACGGAGTCACGCACTCCTGACAGAAGGGTCTGGGAACGCGTCCGTCAGGGAGGTCCGTGACTACCGCCTGTACTGACCGGGAGCCGTAGGCGGAGCGGTGGACGCCGAAGCCCTACTCATGACCTGTCAAAACAGAGGGGCACGTATGGCTTGGAATGGACGGGCGTGGTCATCGGATCCATCTCGTCACATCAGGTACCCCGTCACGTCGAAGACGACGTGGGTGGTGGCCGTCGTATAGATGATGATCTCTCCCCCGTTCATCAGGACCACGCAGAAATTCGCCCGGGCCACATCGCCGGATTGGAAGTTGAGGTTCGAGACGGCCGGAGGAGCTGTTTCCGCCGCGGCAAAGAGGGTGAGAAATCCGTCGGCGGAAGGTGCCGCGACGGTCGCATTGCCGATGATGCCCGTTGCGGTCGGGGGAATCGTGATGCCATTGACGGTCACTCCGCCAATGGTGAGCACGAGGCCCGAGTTCGCGTTTATGGGAAAACCCGATTCCCGCGTATCGAGCACTCTGATGGGCGTCGAGAGCAGGAAGACCGACGCGCCGGGGCCAGGGGCCGCGGCGGCCGGTGCCGCTCCAATCAACGTCGATCCGACCGCCAGTCCTACGCCACTCGCGGCCACGCCACTCAAGGCAAGCAGGGCACCACGCCGGGACACCGGCTGGGCAACCACCGTCTCGGTTGCGTCCCCCACCTCCAATTCGGGGCCGGCGAGCGGGGCCGCCGGACGGAGCCGCAGTGCCGTGACGCCGGCATGGTCTCGCTCCTCAAGCTGTGCGAGGCGTTCACTCATCCGGGCAATGTCGGCCTTGAGATTCTCGAATTCCCCCGCAACGTTCCCCGCGTCAGACATGTCCGCCTCCTTGGTACCGGGAACTCTCGGAATTCGCAACGACGCTGTTGTGGTGCCGGGACGAACCCACCAATGATGCCGAAGGGACGATATACCCCATTGCACCCACGGTCTCCGGTCCACGGGTTCTTCCATCACCGACGGTTCGGCCTACGGAGGCGTCGGACCAGATCCGGGGTAGTGGGTCATCCCGCGGGGATCGTCGCTCAGTCAGGTCGGTGCCACCTCAACGAGCGTCAGTCTCGGCGTCCCGTCAGTGCCCGCCTGATCGCCGGGCCATGAAGTCGGCGTACTTGACCAGATCGGGATCCTCGGCCATGGCGTCGGCAAACTTCACACGCGCCGCGGCACGCTTGGCGGGGAAGTAGTCGGTCGGCCACACGCCCTCATGGGGTCGGTAGCTCTTGAGGACGTTCCGAGCCACGGTCACCTGGTGCACCTCGTCGACGCCGTCCATGACGCTCATGGCGGGCGAGCCCGCCCACATGGCCTGCAACGGGGTCAGGTCGGTCACCCCCAGCGAGCCCAGAATGTGGATGGCCCGATATGACACCTCCCGGAGAACTTTGGCCGCGGTGTACTTGCAGGCAGCGATCTGGGTGCGGGACTCCTGCGTGCTCGAGTTGTCAATGGTCCAGGCCGTCCACAGGACCAGGAGACGGAGCATGTTGATCTCGGCGTACGACTCGGCGATGGCGCTCTGCACCATCTGGTGTTCGGCGATGATCTTGCCGTGCGATTCACGGCTCAGGGCCCGCTCGCACATCATGTCGAAGGCCCGCTTGCACTGTGCGATAGCTCGCATGGCGTGATGAATGCGGCCACCGCCCAGACGGCGCTGCGCCAACACCTTGCCCCCGTCCTCGGGCCCGAGCAGGTGATCGAGCGGGACGCGTACCTCGTTGTAAATGATGTGGTCGTGCGTCCGGGGAACATCCATGATCTCCACGCCCGGAGCATCCTTGGGCACAATGAAGATGCCGTTGGTGCACATCACGAAAATGATGTCGGCGTAACGCCCGGCGCTCGTGAACCACTTCTCCCCGTTGATGACCCACTCATCACCGTCCCGCACGGCCGTGGTCTTGAAGAGGTTGGGGTCTGATCCGCCCTGCGGTTCCGTCATTGAATAGGCCGACCAGATCTCCTGGTTGATGAGCGGCGTCAGCCAACGGTCCTTCTGCACCTCCGTGCCGTAGGCCGCCAGTATCTCCATGTTCCCCGTGTCGGGGGCTTGGCATCCGAAGATCGAAGGGGCCGTCCCGTAGCGACCGAGAATCTCGTTGACCAGGGCCAGTTTGAGTTGACCGAAACCCGGGCCCCCGAGCTCCTTGTCCAAGAAGATCGCCCACAGACCTCGCTCCTTGACCTGGGCCTTGAGCGGGTCAACCAGTGCCTTCATTTTCGGGTCACGCATTCGCACGGCAAACGGGAAGACCAGCTCAAGCGGTTCAATCTCCTCCCGGCAGAACTGATCCACCCAATCCAACTGCTCCTGGAACTCCGGCTCCGTCGAGAAATCCCAAGCCACCCGGCCTCCTCTATGATCTAATGCAATTGCATTATCTATGCTGTTTCCACCGTAGCGGTTGACCCAGGAGGTGGTCCACTGGCTCGCGACGCCGAACCGACCAAGGACGCTCTGGTGTCCGCCGCCGAGAAACTCTTCGCGGCGCGGGGGGTCGACCGGGTGAGTTTGCGTGAGATCAACCGGGCCTCGGGCGCCCGCAACGCGGTCGCCCTGCAGTATCACTTCGGCGACCGGGACGGCATCGTACGGGCGGTCGTCCGCAAGCACTATCGACAGGTGGACCGGCAACGACACCAGATGCTCGACGCCTATCAAGCGGGGTCGCATGATGACGTCCCCAAGCTGAGCGCAGCATTGGTTCTCCCGGCGGCCGCCAAACTGGCCGACGGCGACGGTGGACCGGAGTATCTGCGCATCGCCGCCGAGCTGCTCAATCGACCGACGGGGGCCTTCGACCCGGACACCCCATTCGACATGTCGGCCTCCATCGACCGGTGGCGGGCGCTGGTGGGTCCATTCTTGGAGCAGGACGCCACCCGTCTGCATCGACGGTTCACCGCCATCCGGTTCTCGGCGATGGAACTCGGTCGCCGGGCTCAGACCGCACCGCACCGCGACGACCGGCTCTTCATCAGCCAACTGGTCGATCTGGTCACGGCCCTTCTGTTGGCACCGGTCTCCTCGCAGACGGCGACCCTGGCGGCACGCCGGCGCCGGCATCGACGAACGCCCTCATGAACCGCGATATAACCGGGAGCCGGACCGCTTCCCCGGGGTCAACGGGTCCGGCCCTTGCGTGGTATGCCTGTCCGGTGAGTTTTCCCCTGGTTCCCTTCGCGCCTCGGGTCGGTCTTCGGGGCATGGTGAATGCGGCGGACCAACTGGCGTCACATGCCGGCGTCGCCATGTTGGAACGAGGTGGCAGCGCGGCCGACGCCGCGGTGGCGGCCGCCGCTGTGATGGCGGTCACCAGCCCACACCTCTGCGGGATGGGCGGAGACCTCCTCGCCATGGTCTCTGCCCCGGGGGCCGATCCGGCGGCGCTGTTGGCGATCGGGCGAGCCGGGTCGGGCGTCAGTGCGTCCGGGTTGCGAGCCGAGGGCCATACCGTCATGCCGGTGCGCGGTGACCTCCGCAGTGTCCCCGTCCCCGGAGCGGTCGACGGATGGCTGGCCTTGCTCGACCGCTTCGGAACGCTCCCACTCGGAGCCGTGTTCGGTCCCGCCATCGAGTTGGCCGAGGAAGGCTTCGTCGCTTCCCTCCTCTTGACGTTGGCCAGCCATCTCATCCCCCAGGTACCGGGCGCCCAAGAGCTCTGTCCCGATGGGCCGTTGGACCTCGAACAACACGTGCGGCTACCCGGCATCGCCCGAGCCTTGCGCTCTGTCGTCGCCGACGGTCGTGAGGGGTTCTACCAAGGAGAGTTCGGTGGCCAGTTGCTCGACCTCGGCCGCGGCGTCTATGTCCCGAGCGATCTCGAGCACAATGCGGCCGACTGGTGCGCGCCCCTCCGACTCCGCGCCTGGGACCATGACCTGTGGACCGTCCCACCGCCCTCTCAGGGATATCTCACCCTGGCCAGCTCGTGGATCGCCGAACAGGTGGGGATCGGGGACGACCCGACCGATCCCCTGTGGGCCCACATCGTCGTCGAGGCATCCCGCGCCGCCGGACATGACCGCCCGGAAGTGCTCTATGACGGCGCTGACGGCATGGCGCTGCTGTCCGAGGCGCGCCTCCGCCACGCCGCTGACCGCTTCCGGCCGGGTCACGCCGCGGCCCCGGACGTCACCGGCAGCACCGGCAGAATCGTCGGAACCGGCACGGCAATCCCACGAATGGGTGACGGCGACACCACGCACCTGTGCGCCATCGATGCCGACGGTCTGGGCATCTCTTTGACCCAATCCAACGCCCTCGATTTCGGGTCCCACCTCGTGGCCGGTTCGACGGGGATCTTTCTGCACAACCGCGGTGTCGGATTCTCCCTCGAGGCTGACCACCCCGCCGAACTGGCGCCAGGGCGAAGGCCACCCCACACCTTGTCCCCCATGCTGGCCACCACGCCGGATGGCGCGCTCTCCCATCTCGTCGGCGCCATGGGGGGCGACGCCCAGCCCCAGATCCATCTCCAAGTGCTGGCCCGGATGCTGCCGGGCGGGCAGGACCCGGCCACCGCGCTGGCGGGCGCCAGGCTCGCCCTCGACGCTCAAGCCGCCGGACCGTTCCGGATGTGGTGGGGCGACGATCTGGCCGTGTGCGTGGAAGCGCATGCTCCACCGGCCTGGAACGAAGGCCTCTCCACCCGAGGGCATAGCGTGAAGCGAATCAGCGCCTTCGACCCCACTGCCGTGGGCTGCTCCCAGATCATTGCCGTCCGGCGGGACGCGGCACGCGGGACCCGTCACTTCGTGGGTGCATCTGACCCCCGCAGTCCCGATGGGACAACGGCCAGCCGGTAGATCAACGCAGCGCGAGGCCGGCGATCACGGCGCCCAGCACGACGACACCGAGCATCCGTCGAAAAGGATTGACGCCCCGCGCGACCTCGTCAAGCGCCCACACCAGAAGGGCCAAGCCGCCGACCACCCGGCCGGCGGTCGCGATACCACCGGAGGGATGAAAGGAACGCAGTACCACCGTGACCACACCGAAAATCACCAGTGGCGCGTTGGGCCACTGAGCCACCGTGATGGCACCGGTTCGTCGGTTGCGAAAGGTCCAGTTGGCCGCTCGACGAATCCTGTTGCCGTCGCTCATGACCGTCATAAACTCTGGGCACACATGTCTACAGGGTGCCACGGGTCGCAGACCCGCTTGCGATGTGCTTCGCTACTGCGCATGCCATCCACCCATTCGAGCCCTCTGCGTCGCCGAGCACTGCCCTCGCTTCTCACCGGCCTGCTGGCGTGCGCCGGCTCTACCGCGACGGTCGACGTCACCTCGGCGGGGGCCGCCGTCCGCTCCGGCACCGTGGCCGCCGGAGCAACGGTCCCGTCGGCGGGCTGCCGCATCGCCCCGGTCCCCGCCGTCACGAATCAGCAACAGAACATGACGATCCAAGGCGTGTCCCGCTTCTACCTCTTGACGACTCCGTCCCCGTCCACGCCGAGTCCGACGCCGTCCAAGGGGACGTCGTCCGTCACCGCGGGATCCCCGATCCCTCGACCCCTGGTCGTCGACTTTCATGGCCTGGCCGAGGGGGCAACCCTCCACGCGCAGACTTCACAGTTCGGGGCGCTCGGACAGAAGGACGGCTTCGTGGCCGTCTTTCCGAACGGGACCGGGAGTCCCGTGCAATGGAAGGCCACGGACCAGGCGCCAACCAACCCCGATCTCGAATTCGTGACGGCCTTGCTCAAGCAGGTGGAAACAAGTCAGTGCATTGACACGTCTCGCGTCTATGCCAGCGGATTCTCGGACGGCTCATTCATGGTCTCGTTGCTGGCCTGCACGATGTCGAATACCTTCGCCGCCATCGGCGCGGTCTCCGGGCTGCAACTCCCCAAACCATGCCAGACCGCGCGGCGGGTGCCGATCATCACCTTTCATGGCACGGCCGATCCCATCTTGTACTTCAACGGCGGGGTCGGGACTGGCCTCCTCAATGGTCTGTTCGGCCAGGGCGGTTCGACCTCCTCGACGACCACGACGACCACGCGGCCGGCCAGACTGCACGGACCCGGAGTTCCCGCCACCGTCCAGGGGTGGGCCGTCAAGGACAGCTGCAACCCGCGACCGACTGACACCAGATTGTCGAGCCAGGTCGTCCTCCGCACCTATGCCTGCCCACCCAAGACGAGCGTCACGTTCTACATCATCCTGGGCGGTGGACACGCCTGGCCCGGGAGCACATTCAGCCAATCGATCAGCAAGATCACCGGGTTCACCACCTTTCAGATAGACGCCACGACCACGATGTGGTCGTTCTTCCAACGATTCCGGCTCTAGCGAATCCTCCGTGTCCAGCGATTTGACCACTCCTCAGAAGGCCGTGGGGAAAGCCGGGAGCAGCTTCGTGCTGGCCGTCCTGGCCTCCAGCCAGTTCCTCATGACCCTCGACACATCGGTCATGAACGTGGCCATCCGTCAGGTGGCGGCCGACGTCGGCACCACAGTGACCGGCGTGCAGACGGCCATCACGCTCTATGCGTTGGTCATGGCGTCCTTCATGATCACGGGCGGCAAGATCGGCACCATCATTGGGCGGCGACGGGCCTTTGCCATTGGCCTGGCGATCTACGGTGTCGGGTCGCTGACCACCGCGCTGGCGCCCAACCTCGGCGTGCTCATCTTCGGCTGGTCGCTCCTCGAGGGACTCGGTGCTGCCCTCATCATGCCGGCCATCGTCGGACTGGTGGCCTCCAACTTTCCCCAAGAACGACGGTCGTCCGCCTACGGGATGATCGCGGCGGCCAGCGCCGTCGCCGTTGCCGTGGGGCCATTGATCGGAGGTGCGGTCACCACCTTCGCTTCGTGGCGTTGGGTCTTTGTGGCCGAGGTCGTGATCGTCCTGGTCATCCTCTCGTTGCTCCGCAAGATCCACGACGCGCCCAGCCCGGCGGCCACCCCGGCCTTCGACGTAGTCGGGGCCATACTCTCCATCCTCGGTCTCTCCCTCACCGTATTCGGTGTGCTCAAATCCGGCGACTGGGGCTGGGTGCGCACCAAGCCCGGCGGTCCGTCGGTCTTCGGCACGTCGCCGGTGCTGTGGCTCCTCCTCGGCGGCCTTCTCCTTCTCTTCTGTCTCATGCTGTGGGAAAGCCGTCGAGTGGAGCGCGGGCAAGAACCTCTCGTCAAACCGGTCATGCTGCGCAACCGGCAGCTGCTGGGCGGGCTCTCAATGTTCTTCTTTCAGTTCTTCATACAGTCGGGCGTGTTCTTCACCATTCCGCTCTTCCTGTCGGTGGTACTCGAGCTCTCGGCTCTCCAGACGGGGGCGCGCCTGTTGCCGCTTTCGTTCGCGCTCCTGTTGGCTGCGGTCGGGATTCCGCGGTTGGCCCCTCGGGTCGCTCCCCGCCTGATTGTGCGGTGCGGGCTCCTCGCCATGCTGGCGGGCACGCTCGTATTGATCGGGGGGCTCAGTCCCGGAGCAGATGCGGGCATCGTTGCCATCCCGATGCTGCTGATGGGGTTCGGGATCGGCGCGCTGGCTTCCCAACTCGGCGCCATCACCGTGTCGGCTGTCTCGGACAACGACAGTGCCGAAGTCGGCGGCATCCAGAACACGGTCACCAATTTCGGTGCGGCGTTGGGCACGGCCTTGGTCGGTGCCGTCCTCATTTCGAGCCTCACGGCCGGGCTCCTTCACGGCGTGGAAGCCAACTCGGCCATCCCAGCCAGCGTGAAGACCGAGGCCACCGTCCAGATGGCTGGCGGCGTCCCCTTCGTTTCCGACACCGACCTCCGCCGGGAACTGGCCAATGCCTCCGTGCCGCAGAGCACCGCCGATGCCATCGTGGCGGAGAACAGCACCGCCCGCTTGAACGCCCTGCGTGATGCTCTGTGGGTCGTCGCCCTCGTCGCCGCGGTGGCCCTCCTCTTTACGGGTCTCGTGCCGAAGTTTCCTCTCGGGCAGCGGGAGAAACGGCCGGAGAAGAAGACCGCGTAACGCGTCTCATTCGGCCGAGGTGCACCCCGCCGGTTCGGGGGTCAGGCCCGCGGCCACGTGACTCGATACCCACGGGATCGGTCTGTCCGGTAGCATCTTCGGTGTCGTGCGGTCAGCTGAGAAAGGCCGCAAAAGGGGGATATCCAGTGCGAGGTCGTGCCGATTCACTCGATGTCACCATGGACGTGGATGCGTCGGCCGCAATGCCCTCCCCCAAGGTGACCGATGGAAACCCCCGATCGCTGGCGGAACGCCTGCGGATCAACCGGCACACTCCGCAATCAACTCCAGCAGCCAGACGCTTGGCGCGGCACCCGTTCGGCGTTGTCATATCGGCAATGGCAGCTGCCCTCCTCCCATTGGCCCTGGCCTTCATCCCCGCATCGACCGAGGCAGCCGCTTCGACCAAGCCTTCCGCCACGTCAGCCCCAGGGACGAAGATGGGCTCCTCCATGAACGGGATGTCGATGACACCCAAACACGGCTCGTCCACGAGCTCCGTGGATATGTCGGGCATGGCCGGACTGGGTGTGACGGACCCCAATTGGAAGTACAGCGGACCCCCGCTCCCAGCGGCTGAGGTGGCGGAGCTCACCACCATCAGCGCCCGCACTGATCTCGGTCACCAAATGCAGACGCCAAATTGCTCCGCCACTCCGACGTCGAGTCAGGTTCTTGGGGCCACGCAGTATGTGCAAGCCACGTCAGAGGCCGTGGCCAAGTACAAGGATCTCAGCGCGGCGAAAGCGGCCGGATACTTTCCGATTACCAATCCGAGCTACCCGGTGGTGCACTATCTCAATCTGGCGTACATGAACATGAAGGACCTGCTCAATCCGAACACGGTCGACTCCTTGGTGTACGCCACCACTCCCAACGGGCCTGTGCTGGTGGCGGCCATGTATTTGATGCCGTCCGCGGGCAATGGACCAATGCCCTACGGATGCTTGGTGCAGTGGCATGCACACACCAATCTGTGCACGTCAGACACCACCAACATCATTGACGGTTTCACTCCCTGCCCCCCCGGCACGCACCACTACGGTTCCACGCCAATGATGACCCACGTGTGGCAGGTTCCGGTAGCCGGCGGGCCGCTGGCCATCGACCCCTCTGATCTCCAAGTGGTGCAGGCGGCAATCATGGCCCAACAAGAGGGCCTGGCCCCAACGACGGCGGCCGCGAGCTCCCCCACCGCGGTGGCCGCCGCGAGGTAGCCACACACCGCTACCAGCGCGGCGCGGTGTGGCGCCGCGAGCAGCGGTCAGGTGAAGCACCGGTCCACCGATCGATCAGCCCACGACACTCCGGTGAAATTGCCACTGAAATGACCATTTCCCAGTCGATGCGTGCCTGGCGGCCGCGGCGCCTTGTGGGTGATGGCAATCGCCGCTAATTTTAAAAAGTTGTGTTACGCACTCGGTTAGCTCCGACCAGGGGAGCAATCGCGGGACAACTCCGTGGATTCGTCGGTTCGGCTCTCGTGTTGGCGTCCGTTGTCGCCACCGTGTCACTACCGAACGGCCTGACATCCGAAGCCGCCCAAGCTGACCAAGTCGGTACCCTCAACGCACAAGCCAAGGAAATCTCGCAAGAACTGGTTCAAGAGCAGTTGCAGATCGGCGGCTACCAGCAGCAGTATTCGGTGGCATCGGAAAGAGTGGCGACCGATGCCCGCGACATCGCGCAGACACAACAGCAGATCGGGAGCGACAAGCGCCAGGTCATGTCCAAGGTCCTGCTGGTCCGCCATCTCGCCATCGCGTCGTATGTCTTCGGCGATAGTGAATCCTCGACTTCGAACGCGGGGGTATTTGCCAGCAACGAGTCGACGGTGCAGGCGGCGGGCGAGTACACCACCATCGCGGTCGGCAATCTGACCGAGGCATTGGACCAACTGCACACTGCGCAGCACACCCTCCAAGGTCATGAAACAGCGCTGCAACAACAGCAGACACAAGACCGCTTGGCACAGAGCACGCAAGCGACCTCTCTGTCGCTTGCCAACGACACCGAGATCAAAATGGAGTCAGCCCAGGCCCAGGTGACCGGACAGCTGGCCGTGGCCGTGGCGCAGCAAGCTGCTGCTCAGTCCGCCGCGGCAAGCGCGGCAGTGGCCGCCGCCCAGCGGGCTGCGGTTCCCCCGCCGGCGGCGAGCCAACCAACCTCGAGCGCCTCGCCACCGGTCGCACCACCAACCGCAACGGGTGGAGCCACGACTGACCCGGTCCTCAACGCATTCCTGCAGTGCGTGGTGCAAGCGGAATCAGGTGGCGACTATGGAGCGGTGTCCCCGGACGGGCTCTATATGGGGGCATTCCAATTCAGCCAACCGACGTGGAACCTCGCCGCCCAAGCGGCTGGCCTACCCGGCCTCGTGGGCGTCCCTCCCAACACCACGTCGAAGGCTGACCAGGACACCGTTGCCGTTGCCCTCTATGCCCTTGATGGCGAGCAACCATGGCTCGGAGACCGCTGTAGCCAATAGGCACGACGTCGTTGTCGTCGGCCGACGTCAGTGGATTCTTGGTCAGGTTTCAGATGCGGTGCGTCCCCGTCAGGCAGAAACCCGCTCGATGAAATCGTCCGATGTTCGCCCGCGGAAAACGGTGCTCAGTGTTGCTCGGCCCGCCACATCGGCTGCGGAACGGCATGGCCCGCGGTCTTGAGAGCGGCGAAATACGCATCTTCAGCCACGCGGACTCGGTGGACAACATGGGCGATGATGGCACGCTGCTCGGCCGAGGGGGACGACCCGTCGCTGAGAAATGGGGCAATCGTTGCCTCCGCCTCTTTTACGGCGGCCCAATATCGCCGGAGGGCGTCGGCGCACTCATCCTCCGCCATGGTTCGTTGTCTCCGTTCAGCCTCGAAGGTTCCGATCAGTCCGACCACCATGTAACGCCTCCGACGTCATGGCTCGCAAGGAGCCCATCCGCTTGTCGTCACGGTAACGAGGGTCACCCCGGTTTCTTCCGCCGGAACGTCCAGGCCGGCCACCCCCTATGGCGGCTGCAATACCGCAGCGCCGTCACCTGGTCGATGAGACACACCGCATCGGCATGCGTCAGCAAGGAACACTCGACACCGATAGGTCCGAACCCGAGTGGGTAGTCCGCCGGCACGATGGCGTCAGTATCGGGCGACGGTGACGCAACCCGAACCGAACGGGAAATGAACACCGTCCGATCCATTCACGGACCACGTCGTGCGGATTCCAGTGGCTCGGTCGGGGTGGGTGGGTCGTGGCCCCACGTCCGGGCGTCCGGCGCGAGACGCGTGGGCGGTCACCGACTACTGGCGCGTTTGCTCGGCCCCAATTGTTCGCCCGACCAAGATTGCTAGCGTGCAGGCGTGCCCGAGCGACGCCAGTTGCCGTTCGATCCAATTGTCGAAGCCCGACGACAATGGGAAACCCAGGGGTGGGAGGCCCAGGCACCAGCCATGGCGGTGGTCACATCCATCATGAGACTCCAGCAAGTGTTCTTGTCGCGCGCGGACGCGACACTGCGGCCGCTCGAGCTCACCTTTGCTCGCTACGAGGTGCTCATGCTTCTTTCGTTCTCAAAGGTCGGACATCTGCCCCTGGGCATCATCGGCGAACGACTGCAGGTCAATGCAGCCAGCGTGACGAACGCTGTCAATCGACTCGAGGCGCAAGGTCTGGTCGAACGACGCCCCAACCCCCAAGACGGACGGGGTACCTTGGCCGCCCTGACCGAGCCGGGCCGTCATCTGGCCCGGAGGGCCACCGAACTCATGAATGAGCGGGTCTTCACCGACGTGGGCCTGGACGGACCCGCGTTACAGACATTGTTCGGTGCCCTGAGCCAACTGCGCCAGGCGGCGGGGGACTTCGCCTAGGCGCTTTCACTTACTTTGACGTTGAAGTAATATGGAGACCCATGGGTGACAGAGCGGCATGGCAGGACGCCTTCGATCGATCGCCGCGGCGAGCGGCCCGGTTCGAGACCATGTCGGGTGTGCCGCTCCGCCCCGTCTATGGGCCCGACGAGGCGGAGTTGCCCGGACAATGGCCGTACACCCGGGGTCCGTACGCCTCCATGTACCGCTCCCGACTCTGGACGATGCGCCAGTTCGCCGGCTTCGGCACGGCGGGAGACACCAACGGTCGCTTCAAGGAGCTGCTGCGCTCCGGCGGCGACGGCCTCTCCACCGCCTTTGACATGCCCACCTTGCTCGGGCGCGACTCCGATGATCCTCTGGCCAAGGGAGAGGTCGGTCGGGCCGGAGTCGCCGTGGACACGCTGGCCGACATGGAGACTCTCTTCTCGGGCATCGATCTGGGCACCGTGAGCACCTCGATGACCATCAACTCCCCCGCCGCGGCGATCTTGGCCATGTACGTCGGCGTGGCCGACAAGACGGGCGTGGATCGCGCCCGCCTCTCGGGCACAATTCAGAACGATATCTTGAAGGAATACCAGGCCCAGAAGGAGTTCGTCTTCCCACCCCGGCCCAGCGTCCGCCTGGTCACCGACGTCATGCGGTTCGCCTCAGCCGAACTCCCTCGCTGGCACCCCGTGTCCATTTCGGGCTACCACATCCGCGAGGCTGGCTCGACGGCGGCCCAGGAGTTGGCCTTCACGTTGGGGAATGGATTTGCCTACGTCGAAGCGGCACTCGCCGCCGGAATGAAGGTCGACGAGTTCGCCCCTCGTCTCTCCTTCTTCTTCAACGCCCACATGGACTTCTTCGAGGAGATTGCCAAGTTCCGGGCGGCACGGCGTATCTGGGCCCACTGGCTCCGGGACCGCTATGGCGCCTCCGACGGGCGTTCGCTCCAACTGCGTTTCCACACGCAGACCGCCGGGGTCTCCCTGACGGCGCAGCAGCCCGAGGTCAACCTGGTGCGCGTGGCGATCGAAGCACTGGCTGGAGTGTTGGGTGGTACCCAGAGCCTGCACACCGATGCCTTCGACGAAGCACTGGCCCTCCCGACCGAGCATGCGGCCCGCCTGGCTCTGCGCACACAGCAGGTCATTGCCGAAGAGACCGGTGTGGTCCATGTGGGGGACCCGCTGGGTGGATCGTGGTTCGTCGAGTCGCTCACCGACGAATTGGAGAGCGAGGCCGAGAGCATCTTTGCCCACATCGAGAAGGCTGGTTCCGGATCCATGCTGGACGGGACCATTGCCTGTATTGAGGACGGGTGGTTCGTCGCCGAGATCGCCGACGCGGCCTACCAATTCCAATCCAAGATCGCCTCAGGCGAGTGGATCCAGGTAGGGGTGAACGGCTACGTCGAAGGTGAATCGAGCCCGCCCCCGACCCTCTCCATCGACCCGGAGGTCGAGACACTGCAGCTGGCGTCCTTGGCCGCAGTGAAACGGGACCGCGATGATGACGCCGTCCGCCGCGCCCTGGGCCGGATCCGTACCGAGGCGGCCGATCCGACCATCAACCTCATGCCAGCCCTCATTGACGCCGCGTCCAGCCAGGTCACCATCGGCGAATCGATGCGCGCGCTCGAATCGGTCTTCGGCACCTGGTATGAACGCAGCGTGGTGTGACGAACGTAGAGCGGCCCCTCCGGGTTCTCGTGGCCAAGGTGGGACTGGACGGTCATGATCGAGGCTTGCGGATCGTGGCGCGGATCCTGCGCGATGCCGGCTGTGAGGTCATTTACGCCGGCCTCCGGCAATCGCCGGAGGCCATCACCGCCATGACTATCGAAGAGGACGTCGATCTCGTCGGTGTGTCCATGCACAACGGCGCCCACCTCACCCTGGCGCCGGCCGTCGTCGACTCGCTGCGGGCGGCCGGCCTTGACACGCCGGTTGTGGTCGGAGGCATCGTGCCCCCAGCGGACATCCCGCTTCTCAGGGCGGCCGGCATCGCCGCCGTCCTGGGACCAGGGGTTTCCAACGAGGACGTGGTGGCCACCGTCAAGATGGCAGCCGCCGGAGCGGCGCACCGGTGACCTGAGCCCGGGTCTCCCGGGCCGGAATGCCATCCACTCGCCGCGAACGGAGTGTCCCTCCACGGGTTATCTTTAACGTCTACGTGAACGTTATGAAGCCACTGCACCAATGACGACTGCCGATCCTTTGCTACGACGCCCAAGTCTGAGAGGTGCCGACCTCAAGGGACCGGTCGGTGAGAACTACAAATGGGTCGCCCTGTTCATCTCAACCCTGGGCATGCTCATGGCAACCATCGACGGCACCATCGTGCTCATCGCGCTGCCGGACATCTTTCGAGGGATCGGACTTGACCCACTGCAGGCGGGGAACAGCTTCTATCTCCTCTGGATGATCCTCGGATTCTTGGTCACCACCAGCGTCTTGGTGGTGACGTTGGGGCGGATGGGCGATATCTACGGCCGGGTCCGGATGTACAACCTCGGGTTTGCCGTCTTCACCTTCTTCTCCCTCCTGCTGAGCGTGACGCCGATGACCGGGCATGCCGCCGGCATCTGGCTGATCACCATGCGCATATTCCAGGGGGTGGGCGCCGCCATGCTGATGGCCAACTCGGCCGCGATATTGACCGACGCCTTCCCGGTCAATCAACGCGGCATGGCGCTGGGGGTCAACCAGGCCGCGGCGTTCAGCGGTACCTTCATCGGGCTGATCCTGGGGGGGATCCTGGCGCCGATCAATTGGCGGCTCATCTTTCTGGTATCCGTGCCCATCGGACTGTTCGCCACGGTGTGGGGATATCTCAGACTGCGAGAGCTCGGCCAACGGCAACCGGCTCGTATCGACTGGCCCGGCAACATCACGTTCGCCACCGGTCTCATCCTGATCATGGTGGGCATTACCTATGGCATTGAGCCCTACGGGGCCCACGCCATGGGCTGGACCAGCCCGCTGGTGCTCGGATGCCTGGGGCTCGGACTGGCCTTCCTGATCGCCTTTTGCGTGATCGAGACCAAAGTGGCCGATCCGATGTTCCGGCTGCAGCTCTTCAAGATCCGGGCCTTCACCAGCGGTGTCGTGGCCAGCTTTCTGGCTGCCTTGAGCCGGGGCGGTCTGATGTTCATGCTCATCATCTGGCTCCAGGGGATCTGGTTGCCCCTGCATGGGTACGCCTTCACGGTGACTCCCCTGTGGGCGGGCATTGCCATGATCCCCCTCACCGTCGGCCTGTTGATCGCCGGACCTATCTCGGGCATCCTCTCGGACAAGTACGGCGCCCGCCCCTTCGCCACAGGAGGCATGCTCTGCGCCGCCCTGGCCTTCTTCCTCCTCGAACTTCTGCCCGTCGATTTCCCATACTGGGTTTTCGGCCTGGTGCTGTTCTTTGCCGGCCTGTCCATGGCCTCTTTCGGCTCCCCCAACCGGACCGGGGTGATGAACAGCCTTCCCCCGCAGCATCGAGGGGCCGGATCGGGCATGAACACGACCTTCCAGAACTCCGCCCAAGTCGTCTCCATCGGGATTTTCTTCAGCCTGATGATTGTGGGTCTGGCCTCGTCCCTGCCCCAGAGCCTCTACCACGGCCTGACCGAGCACGGCGTACCGGTCGCCGCGGCACAACGCGCCGCCCATCTCCCTCCGGTTTCCACTCTCTTCGCCGCGTTCCTCGGCTACGACCCCGTGCAGCACCTGATCGGCAGTGGCGTCCTTTCGCACCTGCCAGCGCAACAGCAGGCGATCCTCACCGGGCGCAGCTTCTTCCCGGGCTTGATCACGGCACCGTTCAAAGCCGGACTCGATGCGGCCTTCGACTTCGCCATATTGGCCAGCTTGGTGGCGGCCGGCGCATCGTGGATGCGGGGAGGCCGCTACGTCTACGTCGAACCGTCCTCGGTGACGAAGGCGGGCGAAAGGCCGATAGACACCGTCGAGGGGAGCCCCGTCACGGGCGCCGTCCTGACGGCGGCCAGTGGCACGACGACGGCCCGAGACGGGAACCGCTGAGGAGCACCGAGCACCAACCACCGCCCCACGGAACCAATGACATCGAATGGAGTCCAACAATGAGCACCAGCGCACACATCACGATCACCACGCCCGACGGTCCGATGCCCGCGTACGAATCATCGCCGGATGGGGGTGCCGACGGCGCCGTGGTGGTGGTCCAGGAGGCCTTCGGCGTCACCGCACATATTGAGCACATCGTCGATCGACTCGCCGCGGCCGGGTGGCATGCCGTCGCACCGGCCTTCTTCCACCGTCAGGGGGCTCCGGTGTTCGCCTATGACGACCACGAAGCGGTGATGCCCGTCATGGGCCAGCTCACGGCCGAAGGAATCACCCATGATCTGAACGCCACGTTCGACCACCTCGAGGCCGCCGGCTTCCCGGCGGAGCGTACCGGCATCGTCGGATTCTGCATGGGCGGCAGCGTGGCCTTCTATGCCGCCACCATGCGGGCGCTCGGTGCCGCCGTGACCTTCTACGGTGGGGGCGTCATCACCGGGCGGTTCGGCCTCCCTTCCCTGGTGGACCTGGCCCCGGATCTGAAGGCTCCCTGGCTCGGACTCTACGGCGATCTCGACCAGGGCATACCCCCACGTGACGTGGAGCAACTGCGGCAGGTCGCATCAGGCGCAGCCGTGGACACCGAGATCGTCCGCTACGCCGAAGCCCAACACGGATTCAACTGCGACGACCGGCCGGCCGCCTTCAACGAGGCGGCAGCCGCTGATAGCTGGGATCGCACGCTGAGGTGGTTCGACCGGAATCTGGCCGCCAGGGGCTGACGCCGAAAGCCGTCATTCGGAGCCGGTAGAGCCGAGGGTTGCCGCCCGCGTGGCCTCGGGATCCGCCCCGGGAGGCCCCAGACGTCGTATTCTCAGCGCCGGAGGCTGCAGGGACGGACGTGTTTGGCGATGCAGCCACGGGAGGCAGGGCAATGACCACACGCACCGACCGATTCGATGTCGGCCGTCTTCGCACCTCGGGAGTCATCGTCGTGGTCCTCGCGTTGGGTGCCGTCGGATTCAACTCCTGCGGGATCATCAACAAGGTGAAGTCGACCGTGCACGACATACAAGGCAACAAAGCCACCATCGATTCCTTCAACACCAAATTGCAATCCGGGGCAGCGACAACCTTCGAAGCGACCTATGTGACCACCGGGAGCGCGCCGGCGACGGTTGTCTACGCGGTCGAGCCCCCCACGGGGGTGGCGTTCAACCTCACCCCGACCGGTGGGGCCGGCACCGCCACCCCCGTGCACCTGGTGGTGAACTCGTCCGGCGAGTTCGCCTGTTCCCAGACCTCGTCTGCCGTGCCGTGGACCTGCCAGAAATTGGGGACGGCCGACGCGGCCGCCCAGAACCAGCTCTTCAATTTCTACACGCCCGCCCACTGGATCGGGTTCCTCCGAGATTTCTCCCTCGCCGCCGGCTTCGCCGGCGACAAGGTCACCTCGTCAACCATGACGGTGAACGGATTCAATCTGAATTGCGTTGACTTCAACGCCGGCGGGGTTCTCGGCACGAGCACGATTTGCTCGACCGATCAGGGCATCCTGGGGTACGTCAAGGTCGCCTCCGACTCAACCAGCTTCGAGATACAGAGCTACTCCACATCGCCCCCGGCTTCGCTGTTCGAACTGCCACCGGGTGCCACGGTGACGACCACCCCGACCTCGCCGACCGGAAGCTCGTAGATCAGCCTCATCGGCCCTGATTCACGCCGTCACCCTGCGACGTTGGGTGACGGTCGGGCGACCGCACACCCTACGAGGGCTCGAGGGGCGCCGGAGTGTGACGCGTCGTCCCGGTGGCAATCACCTCAGCAATCGAGGCCGTCAGCCAGGAGAACGAGTCCTTGCCGGTGACAACGGTATTGGTAAGGGTGCCGATCTGGTCGATGGTGATGCGGACCACATCACCGGGACACAGGCTGAAGTCCATTTCCGGTACGAGTCCGGTACCGGTCGACAGGACGACTCCAGCTGGAAATGATTCTTCGGCGAACAACCACCTCGCCAATTCGTCCGGCTTCCGATACATGGCGCTGGTGCTGGTCTTCCCTTGCCAGGCGGTCGTGTCATCTCGGGAGACGGTGAGCTCGATGTCGAGGTCTCCCGGATTGGGTACCTCCCACGCCGGGCGGATACCCGTGGCCAGCGCGCATGAGCCGGCGAAGAGCTTGGCCTGAGGCAGGTACAACGGGTTGTCCCCCTCGATGCTGCGGGAGCTCATGTCGTTGCACACCGTGTAGCCGACGATCTCACCGTGGGCGTTGATGACGAGCGCCAATTCGGCCTCGGGCACATTGAGCTCAGAATCCGTGCGGATCGCCACTGGTTCACCGTCGGTCACCACCCGCCAGGCCACCGACTTGAAGAACAACTCGGGGCGATCGGCCCCGTAGACACGCTCGTAGACCTGTGCCACCGAGCTTTCTTCCTGGCGAGCCGACCGAGAACGCTCATAGGTCACACCGGCCGCCCACACCTCGGTCCGCCCGTCGACGGGCGGAAGAAGGATGACATCTTTGATGTCGCTCGTCTCGCCGGCCGTTCCACTCAGGGTGCCGGGAAGTTCTGCGGCCGGTCTGGACAACAAGTCGGCCAGGTCGCGTACGGCGATCGACTTCACGCTGCCTTCTTGCCGCAGGCCCACGCGTACGGTCTCTTCACGGCGGTCGATGTACCGCACGATGTCCATCCGGTCAGAGCACCTCTCGCTGACCATTGATCCGGCGAGGGATACCAAGCGGATTCTCGTCCCGAAGGGCTACGGGCAACAGATGGTCAGGCATCGACTGGTAGCACACCGGCCGCAGGAACCGCTCGACGGCGGCGGGGCCCACCGAGGTGTGGAGCGGGGCGGTCGTGGCGGGATACGGGCCGCCGTGCTGCATCGCCTCGGTCACGGACACACCGGTGGGCCAGCTGTTCCAGAACACCCGCCCCGCCCGATCGGCCAGCAGCGCCAGAAGCGCCGGGAGAAGGGGATCGGTCTCTTCGCCGTGCACCCCCGCCGCCAACTGGCCACCAAAGGCTTCGGCGGCGGCGAGCAACTCCTCGTCGGCGCCATATTCGACCACCAGGGACGTCGGCCCGAAACACTCAACCAGCAATGCATCACGGGCATCCAGCAGCTCGGGAACGGTGGTGGCCAACAGGGTCGGGGTTGGTTCCTCACCCAACGGCTGGTCATCGCCAGCAATGGTGCGGACGGCGGGATGGTCTCGCAAGGCCATGAGCCGCGCGGAATAGCTTCGATGGATACGCGCGTTGAGGAGCGGCACAGCCGATCGGTGTGCCGCCAGGGCTTCAACGAATACCTCGTCACTGAAGGTGCCGGAGGGAACGAACAGCAGGCCCGGCTTGGTGCAAAACTGACCAGCCGACAGCGTAAAGGACGCGGCGAACCCCGAGAGGATGTGCGCTCCCCGATTGGCCATGGCGGCTCGGGTGACAAAGACCGGATTGAGGCTGCCCATCTCCGCGTAGAAGGGGATCGGGGTGGGTCGCGAGGCGGCCAAGTCGAACAGCGCCCGTCCCCCACCCAACGATCCGGTAAACGCGCCGGCCCGGATGTGCTCAGACACTACGGCGGACCGGCCCGCATCGTCTCCGTAAATCACGCTGAAGGTACCCTGGGGAGCGCCGCTCGAGGTCAACGCCCCTTCGACCGCCATGGCCGTGCGCCGTGACAGCGCGGGATGTCCAGGGTGAGCCTTCAGCACAACCGGGCAGCCCGCCGCCAAGGCCGCGGCGGTATCGCCCCCCGCTACCGAGAAGGCGAAAGGAAAGTTGCTGGCCGCAAAAACGACGACCGGGCCCAAGGGGATCATCATCCGACGCAGGTCAGGGCGAGGCCCGGAAGTCCACGCGGGGTCGGAGTGGTCGATGGACACCCGCAAGTACGCCCCTTCTTCGACCTGGTCCGCAAACACCCGAAGCTGGAAGGTGGTGCGACCCAATTCCCCGACCAGCCGAGCGGTATCCAGGTGGGTTTCGGCGGCGGCCAGAGGCACCAGTTCGTCGGAGGCAGCGTCGAGGGCATCGGCCACCGCACGCAGGCAGGAGGCTCGAGCGAGGGGGATCATCTCGCCCCATGGTCGGCCGGCGGCCGCCGCCGCGACCAGTTGACCCTCCAGCTCATCGGGGGGGGTCTGGCTCGGAGTTTCGTCGACCATCCGCGGCTCCTTCAGCGACGGCGACCGCGACTGCGGCGTCCGGCCGGCGACATTACAACGTGAGCGGCGGGTGCCCGGATCCACTTCGGACCGGCGCGTCGACTTCGCCGAGGTTGACGTCCATCGGCATGCCGTCCGGCACCGGCATCGCTTCAACCGTACGCATCTGCGTGAATGCCTAGAGGTGACTGAACCCGCCCGCCTCCTCCGGCGTCATCGTGACGGTAATCGGGTGCCGATCGAAATGAGCCAGTGACGCGGCAAAGTCTTGGAGCAGAATGGTGATCAGATCCCGATCCACGCCTTGACGGACCAGGACCCGCTGAACGATGACATCAGAGACCGCCCCGGTAAGCGGATACGCCGGTACTTGCCATCCACGAGTCCGGAGCCGGTCGGCGATATCGAAGAGCGTGTACCCGGGATCCTCGCCGTCCTTGATGCGCCACGTCACCGTGGGAATGCCGGCGACAGGATTGCTATCGCACAGCAATTCGAACGGACCCAATTTGACGATCTCTTGGGCCAAATATGCTCCGTTGTCGTAACTGGCCAAGTGGATGCGCTGATAGCCAATTCGGCCCAGCCGAATGAACTGGTAATACTGCGCAATGATCTGCCCCGCCGGTCGGGAGAAGTTGATTTGGAAGTCGGGCATATCGCCGCCGAGGTAGGTGACATGAAAGATCAAGTCGTCGGGTAACTCGGCCTTGTCTCGCCACACCACCCATCCGACACCCAATGGGGCAAGCCCGAACTTGTGGCCCGACGTACTAATCGACTTGACCCGCGGAAGACGGAAGTCGAATTCCAGGTCGGGGGCGCAGAATGGAGCCAGGAAGGCGCCACTCGCCCCGTCAACGTGGATATCGACGTCGAGGCCTTTTTCTTCCTGCAGGCCGTCGAGGGCCTCGGCCAGCTCCCGGATTGGCTCGTAGGCTCCGGTATAGGTCACCCCGAATGTCGGCACGACCAGCATGGTGTTTTCGTCAATACGTTCCAGCATCTGCTCGGCGTCCATGTGGTACTTGCCGGGCGACATTGGAATCTCGCGCATTTCAACGTCCCAATAGCGGGCAAACTTGTGCCACACCACCTGGACCGGACCGCACACCATGTTCGGCCGGTCAGCTGGCTTCCCGGCCGCCTCTTGTTTGGCCTTCCAGCGCCACTTGGCGGCCATTCCGGCCAGCATGCAGGCCTCCGACGATCCGAGGGAAGAGGCTCCCACGGTATTGGCCGCGTCGGGAGCGTTCCAGAGGTCGGCCAACATGTGGACACACCTCCGCTCAAGCTCAGCTGACTGCGGATACTCGTCCTTGTCCATGAGGTTCTTGTTGATGGCCAGGTCCATCAGTTGGTGTATTTGTGGGTCCTCCCAGGTCTGGCAGAAGGTGGCCAGGTTCTGACGGGAATTCCCGTCCAGGAGCAACTCGTCCTTAATGACCTGAAAGGCGAATTCGGGTATGGTCTCGCTCGCCGGAAAGCGGTACTTCGGCAGCGCCGAGGCCATGTCAGCCGTGGCAAACAGCGCCTCGGCGGCCTCATGTATTTCTTGTGCCTTCTTGCGTTCATGTAACGGCATCGTTCACCTTCCATTTCCTCTTCAGTGAATCTATGCCCTCGCCAGCCCAGGGTCGACCGACGATTTGTCGACCCCTACTCCAGCTCCAGGGTGCGTTCTGGCAACAACAGCAGGGCGCCTCCCAAAAAGCACAGAGCACCGATGAAGGTCCCAAGGTTGGACAACTCCACGTCAAGCAGTGCGCCAGTCGCCGGAACGACAAAGGCCGCCACCGCCGAAACGCCGAAGGCCACCGAACCGATCAGGTTGGCGAGCGGGATCCACCACGACAGGCTCCTGGGCTGCCACGAGCCCCATCCGTGTGACACCTCAAACCAGGCCAAGGCGCTCGCGACCAGGAAGCACACCGAGCCCAAGGCATCTGAGCGCCACACTTGCTGGCGGGCCGCTTGTGCGCTCAGATCGGTGGTCATGGCGTGGCCGGTGCTGAGATTGAAATAGACCGTGCCCAGCAACTGGATGGCCGTGGCCCACCAGTCGATCTGATCGGGCCTGTAGAAGAAGACCCGTCGCCAGACGTGAGGTGGTCCATCAGGACCAGAATCACCCACCTCGCGGAACTGCAGGAATCCCGCACTCGTGAAAAAGAGGGAGCCGACGAAGAAGGTCACCGCATCGGCGTCAATCCCTACCGCTGAGGCGTATCCGGGCAGCGCCCCCAGGGCGAACAGGAGAGAGCCCACCGCGAACAAGACACCGATCCACCAGCCTCGGTGGTGGGGGGCCCACCAGGTTGATTCACCGTTGGAGACGCCGGTCTGCTTTCGGTGGCGGCGCGACTCCCATCGTTCGAGCAGCTCGCCCGGCCGCTCGGTCTCGACCAAGGTGACGAAGGGACCGAAACCTCGGCGTCGAACCCTCACCTCGTCCGCCGGAACCATGCGCAGAGTATGGCCGCAACGAGTCCCGGCTTCGGGTGTGCCCCAATCCGCGCCCGGCACCGGTGTCCACGCAGTGCGATAGGGAGAAACTATCCCTGGCCGGGAGCTGTCACTCCGACGATCCGTTCAAAGCCAGCCACCCTGTCAAAACGAACCACCGAGCCCGTGTGGGGGGCGTCGATCATCAGCCCGTCACCGACGTACATCCCGACGTGGCTGACATCGTTGATCCCGGCCCCGAAGAACACCAGATCACCGGGCTCGACCGTTGAACCGGGTGGCACGGCGGGTCCGGCATCGTACTGATTCTGGGCGACCCGGGGCAGGTCAATGCCAACCTCGCGGTAGACGTATTGCACCATACCGGAACAGTCGAAACCGGCCTGTGTGGACTCGCCGCCCCACACATAGGGAAGACCGAGCAAGGCAATCGCATTGGCCACGGCCGAGGATTCCGCCGCCGTCTCACCGGGCGCCATCCCACCGACGGTGCCGCTGCCGATCAGATTGCAGCCAATGCTGCTGTCGCTTCCGCCGCGGCTCGGCGTGCCCATCTGGGTGGGCAAGGGCGAACCGGTGCCCGAGGAGGGAGGGGAACCGCTCGTTGGCGGCGTTGTGGTCGAGGTGGATGGAGTCCGCGCCGGACCGGTTGAAGGAGCGGCCGTCCCGCCAGATGGTGCTGCCCCACCTCCCCCGGACAACGGGGTTGTTGGCGGGACGGTGCCCGTCGGATCCGGGAGGGGCGGAGTGGACGGAAGGCTTGGGATGGTTACCCCGAGGGCGCCGGTGACACCTTTGGTCGCACCGGTGATCGTCGGGAGAAGGGAGTTGAGTCCGGAAGCGTCCGCCGATTGGGTCGCTACGCCGGTCAAGACCACCGTCGCGTGGTGGCTGGCACCGTCCGACACGACGGTGTCGCCCGTCAACGCTGCGTTCGGCGGCTCGTTGGCGCCGTTGCAAAGATCGACCGCTCCCACGACCGGGCCGGTTGGTGCCGGAACGACCGCAGACGGCGTCGAGGGAGAGGTGCCCGATGAAGCGTGGCGTTGCAACAGATCGGGCCAGTTTGAAGCTGTATACGTCCTGGCCACGGCCCGTTTCTGCGGCGACGGGGCCACGGAGCTCGAGGATGCGGCGGCGGCCGTGGCCGAAAGGGCAACGATGGCGACGGCGCCGATGGTCGTCGGCCGGTGCCACCACCCGGGTGTCGTGGGCCTCTTTGCGACGATGAGCGAATGCAGTACGTAGTCGAAGTCCACGTCTCCCCTTAGTGACCTTCCACCTGTGCGACCCCGCTG
>Ga0208357_1000507_pt1 | contig 31548 bp, 31 predicted proteins | sample NGESurdeep092012_6_FD_184487 | JGI IMG/M metagenome (GOLD analysis project Ga0208357, IMG submission 184487) | Arctic peat soil microbial communities from Barrow, Alaska - NGEE Surface sample F52-2 deep-092012 (SPAdes) | ecosystem: Environmental > Terrestrial > Soil > Wetlands > Peat ...
CGCCGCATCGCCCCAGCCGATCGCGAAGCGGCCGCTCTCGAGTACCAGCACCTTGTCGCCGCGGGAGAGCACATTGGTGAGCGCAGCCTCCCAAACGCCGTGGCCGTTGGCGGCGTAAATATAGGTGTGGCCTTCGGTGCGGAAGATTTTGCGCAGGTCGGCGAGCAAGCCATCGGTGAGCGCCACCATCGGGCCGGCATAGATGTCGACCGCCGGTCTGTGCATGGCGGCGAGCACGGCGTCGGGAATGACGGTCGGGCCCGGGATGGCGAGAAATTCACGGCCTGCGGCAAGGGACATGGGGGCTCTGCGCAAAAATCAATAACGAACGATGCGGCGCATGACTAGCACGCCCGGCGAGCCACGACCGATCACGATTCGTCATGGGAAATATCAAAGGCGCGCGGGCGCGCTATTCCGCGGCGGCCTGCGTCAGTTCGCCGGCAGCGGCCATTCGCCCGTGCAGGGCGATCGAATCGAGATCAAAGCCATTCGGCCACGCGAGAGCACCAAGTTCGATGAAGACGCGGCGGAACATCGCCGGATCGCGCAGAGGCTCAACCATCACGCCGCCTTCCGCGATCATCTCCGCAAAATCATGCACGCCCTGTTTGTCGTCCGAGAAACGCACCCAAAGCCGGTGATCGTCCAGCGCACGCGACTCAAGGACTTTAATAATCTCGATCATTCGACATCCGCTCCGGGGATGCGTTGAAAAGGCTCCCGCCGCCGGCCGCGTTCCCAATTTCCAAGCAGCTCTGCACGCCGACGAGCGACCCAGGCCCGGATTATACGCATGGCCGCGGGTGGAAGCGAGCCACCGATAATTTCACCGGAATCGATGGCTACTAGGGCTTCAAAGCCTTGGTAATAAACGTGCACGTGCGGGGGCGGATGGTCCCGCCAATACATTTGGACGACAAACCCGAAGAAGATCGAGATCGTCGGCATGTTGCACAGCCCCCGGATTTATCCCCATCTACAGCATCATCGCATCGCCCATTCCCGCGCAAGTGGAGTCGTCCGACGGGAGCCACTGCGCGTCTCACACCGCCGGAATGGGCCTCGGCTTGCCGTTCTCGTCGATCGCCACGAAGGTGAAATTCGCGTCGGTGACCTTCTCGTGAATCTGCGTCTCGAAGCGTCTCGCCCAGGCCTCGACATGCACCTTCATCGAGGTGCGGCCGACGCTTTCCACCGCCGTATAGACCTCCAGCACGTCGCCCACGCGCACGGGTCTGATAAACTTCATTGCGTCCAGCGCGATGGTAACGACGCGGCCATGGGCGCGCTCGACACCGGCGATGCCGCCGGCCTGGTCCATGCGCGAGAGCACCCAGCCGCCGAAGATATCGCCGTTTGCATTGGTATCGGCGGGCATGGCGCTGATGCGGACGGTCAGCGTGCCGCGCGGATTGGTCTCGTCGCTCATGTCGATGTCCCCGCCCCTCCCTGCATGCCTCCATGGAAGCGCGGAGACCGCAGCGGCGCAACAAGCAAAACGGCGGACTTCGAGGTCCGCCGTTTTGAGTCCGATGGATCGATCTTCGGCCTCATCCTTCGAGACGCACGCCTTCGGCGCGCTTTTCAGGATGAGGGCGGAAAAAGCTCAGGTGTCGAGGAAGCTCCGCAGTTTCCGCGACCGGCTCGGATGCTTCAGCTTCCTGAGCGCCTTGGCCTCGATCTGGCGGATACGCTCGCGCGTCACCGAGAACTGCTGGCCGACTTCCTCGAGCGTATGGTCGGTGTTCATGCCGATGCCGAAGCGCATGCGCAGCACGCGCTCCTCGCGCGGCGTGAGCGAAGCGAGCACGCGCGTCGTCGTCTCGCGCAGGTTCGATTGGATCGCTGCGTCGATCGGCAGGATCGCGTTCTTGTCCTCGATGAAGTCGCCGAGATGCGAGTCCTCCTCGTCACCGATCGGCGTCTCGAGCGACAAGGGCTCCTTGGCGATCTTGAGGACCTTGCGCACCTTCTCCAGCGGCATGCCGAGCTTTTCGGCCAGCTCTTCGGGCGTCGGCTCGCGGCCAATCTCGTTGAGCATCTGCCGCGACGTGCGCACGATCTTGTTGATCGTCTCGATCATGTGCACCGGGATGCGGATGGTGCGCGCCTGGTCGGCAATCGAACGGGTGATCGCCTGGCGAATCCACCACGTCGCATAGGTCGAGAACTTGTAGCCGCGGCGATATTCGAACTTGTCGACCGCCTTCATCAGACCGATGTTGCCTTCCTGGATCAGGTCGAGGAATTGCAGGCCGCGGTTGGTGTATTTCTTGGCGATGGAGATGACGAGGCGCAAATTGGCCTCCACCATTTCCTTCTTTGCCTGACGAGCCTCGCGCTCGCCCTTCTGCACCATCTGCACGATCTTGCGGAATTCGCCGATCTCGACGCCGGTCTGGGCGGCAAGGTCGTGCACCATGCCCCGGATGTCCTTGATCTTGTCCTTCTCGTTGGCGACGAAGCCCTTCCAGCCTCTTGCCGAAAGCTTCGATACGCGATTAAGCCAGCGCGGATCGAGCTCACCACCGATGTAATTCTTCAGGAAGTCTTCGCGCGCGACGCCGTAGGACTCGGAGAGACGCATCAGGCGTCCCTCGTTCGACACGAGCCGCTTGTTGATGTCGTAGAGCTGCTCGACCAGCGCGTCGATGCGCGCCTGGTTGAGCCGCAGCGACTTCACGTGGCCAACGATCTCTTCCTTGAGCTTCTTGTATTTGCGCTCCTGGTTCGGCGACAGCGACGCACCGGCGCTCGCCTTCAGGCGGTTCTCGATGTCCTGGTCCTGAAGGCGCCGCAGCTTCTTGAAGGAATCGGCGATGTTGTCGAAGGTCTCGACGACCTTTGGCTTCAGCTCTGCCTCGATCGCGGCGAGCGAGAGCGACGACTCCATGTCGTCTTCATCGTAATCGCTCTCGGCTGCGGCCTCGCCCGGATCCTTCGGCTCGCCATCGTCGTCGCCGGGCGCTTTGAACGGCGTGGCGGCGGGCGGCGCGGCCGGCGGAGCGGGCGTCTGCACGACCTGGAGATGCGGCGCGCCGGGCACCGGCGTTCCAGGAATCGACGTGCCAGGAATAGGCTTGCCGTCCGGGCCGATCTGCGGCGGCTGCATGTTCTTGGCGTCGGGGCCGGCATAGGTGGCCTCGAGGTCGATGATGTCGCGAAGGAACACCTTTCCTTCGTTCAATTCATCGCGCCAAATGATGATGGCTTGGAAGGTGAGCGGGCTCTCGCAGAGGCCGGCGATCATCGCCTCGCGGCCGGCTTCGATGCGCTTGGCGATGGCGATCTCGCCCTCGCGCGACAGGAGCTCGACCGACCCCATCTCACGCAAATACATGCGCACGGGATCGTCGGTGCGCTCGGACGGCTCTTTCTTCTCGGTAGTGGCGAGCGACTTGGACTTGGCTTCGACGACCTCGGAGCCGTTGTCCTCTTCCTCGTCGTCGGCCTCCTCAGCCTTCTCGGCTTCGTCTGCGTCGGCGTCCTCGTTCTCGACGACGTTGATGCCCATCTCCGAGAGCATGGCGTAGATGTCCTCGATCTGGTCCGAGGATACCTCGCCCGAGGGCATCACTTCGTTGATCTGGTCGAGGGTCACGTAGCCGCGCTTCTTGGCGGCCTTGATCATTTTTTTGACGCCGGCATCCGTGAGATCGAGCAGCGGCAGCGGCGTATCGGGGGCGCCTTCGCCCTCCTTCTCCTGGGTCTCTTCTTTCGCCTGCGTCGCTTTCGCCTTGCTCGCCATCTCTCGTCTCTCTCTATCGGCCGTTCTGGCCGTCGTTCCGGCTTCACTTGGGCCGCACGGCGCCGGCCCATGGCCAAAAAGGGCCGCGCCCCCAATTAAGTGCGCCGGCCCGAATCAGGTCGCCCAGTGTCGCGGGGCGCCGCTTAAGCCCCTCTTAACTCTGTCAAAAACGGCGGATTGTCGACTTAAGCAATCCCTGCCGTCCGCTGCCGCCGGAGGCGCCACACCCGTTCCGGGCCGCCGCCCGCGGGCTTGTCCTCATAAGCTACGAGCGCCTCGACCGGAAGAGGCTCCGAAGCCCTCGATCTGGGCCTCGGTTCCATCCATGCGGGCGAGCCGCGCCTTTACGTCCCGCATCCGCAGATAGTTGGCTTCGCTGGCGTCGTCACCGAGTGCCTGCTCGGCTTCCTTAAGCTCCTTAAGTAGTGAATGCCACTGACGATGCAAGCCGACGAGCTGGCTCCAGGTGACCAGAACGTCGTCAGGCGCGGCGTCCTCGCGCGCGCCCCACACCGAAACGGTCGTGATCGCTGCGCCGATGCGTTCGACCACGTCGCCCAGATTGCGGGCGAGCAACTCGGCCCTGAGCGAGGGCGCGTCGAGCGCCGCGGCATGGGCGGCGATGTCGATCAGGACGGTCTTCAAGCGCTCGGCGTCGGCATGGCGGAATTCGAGCTGGCTGAAATCTTCCAGGTGGTCGTGCAGCAGCCACGGGTGGTTGAGCGCGGCCTGGAGGATCAATGCTTCGCGCCGCGGCAATGAGGTCCGATAGCCGCGATGCAGGGGACTCGCCGCGAGCTGCTGACTGAGCACGACATAAGGCGTCGCCCGCCCTATCTGCGGCCGCGTAAAGCCGCCGCCCTGCCGCGCCGGCCAGTCCCGGCGCTGGCCCGAGCCGCGCGAATCATTGCGCCAGGGCTGACGCAATGCCTGTGGCGGTGCAAAGAATTGCGACAGGCGGGCACGGAAGTCTTCGCGGTAATAGCGGCGCACAGCCTCGTCGCCAATTGCGTTCGTCACCTCGCCGATGCGCGCCTCGAGAGCCGCACGGCGTTCAGGCGTATCGAACGAATGCCCCTCGGTCTCATGCGCCCACAACATCGCGGCGAGGGGCTTGGCCGCATCGATCACCTCGGTCATGGCCTCGCGTCCAGCGGAGCGGACGAGATCGTCGGGATCCTGGCCCTGCGGCAGCAGCGCGAATTTCAGGCTCTTTCCCGGCTTCAATCGCGGCAGCGCCAGATCGACCGCACGATAGGCAGCACGCACACCCGCGCCATCGCCATCGAAGCAAAGCACCGGCTCATCGGCCATTTTCCACAAAAGTCCGAGTTGGTCCTCGGTCAGCGCCGTGCCAAGCGGAGCGACCGTCGCTGCGAAGCCGGCGGAGACCATGGCGATGACGTCGACATAACCTTCGACGGCGATGATGGTCGCTGCGTGGTTGTTTTGTGCGGACTGCGCCGACTTGCCTGCGTGTGCGACCTGCCGCGCGGCGGCGATGTTGTAAAGCGTCGCGCCCTTGTGGAAGAGCGGCGTCTCGGGCGAATTGAGATATTTGGCCGGGACGTCCTTTTCGAGCGCGCGGCCGCCGAAGGCGACGACGCGTTCGCGCAGGTCCGTGATCGGGAAGATCACCCGGTCGCGGAAGCGATCGTAAGGGACCGGGATTTCATCGCCGGCGACCAGGAGCCCGGCCTCGATCATGTCGGGGACCGGAATGCCGTGCGAGCCAAGATGCTCCTTCAGCGCATAGCGATCGGAAGGCGCGTAGCCGAGCCGGAATTTGAGTTGCGTCGCCGGGTCGAGACCGCGGTCGGCGAGATAACCGCGCGCCTTGGCGCCGGGGCGCGACGACAAGGTCGTCTCAAAAAACTTCGCCGCCAACTCCATCACCTCGTAGAGCGACTTGCGCTTCGCATCGCGCGCCTCGTCCTCGCGCGAGACCGTCGGCAGCGGCACGCCGGCGAGCTGTGCCAGCCGCTCGACTGCTTCCGGGAATGTGACGCCTTCGGTCGCGATCAGGAAGTCGAAGATGTTGCCGTTCTTGCCGGAGGAGAAGTCGAACCACATCATCTTCGCGTCGTTCACGAAGAAGGACGGCGTCTTCTCCTTGTTGAACGGCGACAGGCCCTTCATCTCGCGGCCCGAGCGCACGAGCTTCACCCGGCGGCCCACCACCTCCGAGACGGGGATGCGGGCGCGCAGTTCGTCGAGGAACTGGGGCGAGAAGCGCATTCTGATTTGGTCCGGCGCCGGGGCCGCGGCGTCAGCCGATGTCCGGCGTTGTGCGAATCGGTCGGCCTATCTTAGGCCGCCGATTGCGGGATTTGCGGGACCGCGGACCCGCGATACCCGCTACGCACCGGTTGGCGGCGCTTTCCTGCTTTTCCACAGGGCGGGCGCGGGGCTCTCGCGCGGCGTGATGCGGGCCGATAGGGCGCAGCTATGCCCGCGCGCGATATTCTCCGGGTGTTCCTCGCAGCGGTCCCGCTGCCACACTGAAGCACCACAAACCGGCCGCTGTTCACTGTCCGTTTCAGGTGCATAAAGCCCGGTAATGGAACATAAAACGAGACGTTAGGGCGCGACAGCGCATGGCTGTTTGTCGCGTTCGGACATTCCTACAGGTATTTGCGCAGCTCGGCGGCGGAGGCCTGTGGCTTGCGGTCGAGCCGGAACGGGGCGACGAAATGCCCGTCCTTGTCCATCAAATAGACGATGGCGCTGTGGTCCATGCTGTAGTCGCCGTCTTTACCGGTCGGCACCTTCTTGGCGTAGACGCGATACCCTTTCTCGACCTTGTCGAGTTCGCCCTGATTGCCGGTCGCCCCCCGCACATGCGGATCAAAGCTCGACAGGTAATCTTTTAAAACTGCGGGCGTGTCGCGATCCGCATCGACGCTGATGAACAGCGCCTCCGTGCGATCGGCATCGGGCCCAAGCGCGCGCATAACTTCGGAGATGTCGAACAAAGTGGTCGGACAGACATCCGGGCAATGCGTGTAGCCGAAGAAGACAAGGAACGGTTTGCCTTTGAGATCGGCATCGGTGATCTGCTTGCCATCCTGATCGGTGAGCGTGAACGGCCCGCCGACCGCCGACGCGCTCGTGCGCGGGCCGAGTTGGCCGGTCGCATAGAGAAAGACGGCAAGAAAGACGACAAGCCCGGCGAGGAAGGCAGATAAAACGAGAAGGACGTGCGAGGCGCGCGCGCTCATGCGGGGATCCGGATTCTCATGGTGTCAGAAGCACGCCGCCAAACCGGCGCGCAGAGTTTCAAAAAACACCGTCGTCCCGTACCAGCTCCAGAGTCCCAGCGTCACGATTGCCAACACGCCAGCCGCAGCACCGAGCAGAAGGAGCGGCCTGGTCAAAGCGGGTGGCGAGGCGTCGGCTGGTATCCGGGTCATCGACAGATCCCCTGCTCGGTCAGATAGGACCGTTTCGGATGGAACGCAATCGAACCGGCCCGCGGCGCGCCGTCGCGTTAACCATTCTGGGAGCTATTAGCTTATAAATGGCCACTATTTGGACGTCGCGTTGACTCAAAAGGTTAAACCCGGGATGAATAGCCTTTGTGGAATTCAAGGGCGACGTCGGGAGACCGTAATGCGTACTGCTTTGAGCTTGGCCGTGGCGATCACGCTGGCGACGGGCACTGCCGCTTGGGCGCAGAGCGCGACCGCGGCGACCAAATGCGACAATCCGAATGCGCTCGGCGTCAGCCGTGTCGTTGAGATCGACACCACCGGCGGCCCCGGCTTCGGCTTCGAGCACTTCAAGGCTTATGACTTTCTCAAAGACAAAGAAGTCGTCCTGACCTTCGACGACGGTCCGTGGCCGGGCAACACAGCGCGCGTGCTCAAGGCGCTCGCGGACCAATGCACCAAGGGACTGTTTTTCTCCATCGGCAAGCACGCCGGCTGGCACCCGGAAATTCTGAAGGAAGTTGCGGCGGCGGGTCACACGATCGGCACCCATACGTGGTCGCATAAGGATCTGTCGCGCCTGACGCAGCAGGAAGCGGTCGACGAGTTCGAGAAGGGCGTCGCGGCTGTGAGCATCGCGCTCGGAAACAAGCCGGTTGATCCGTTCTTTCGTTTCCCGACGCTGCGCAATCCGCCGGATATGATGAAGTATCTTGGCGAGCGCAATGTCGCCGTCTTCTCAACCGACTTCGACTCCTTCGACTTCAAAATGCGCAAGCCGGAGCAGGTCGTCAAATCGGTGATGACCAAGCTCGAGAAGCACGGCAAAGGCATCATCCTGATGCACGACTTCCAGCACGCAACATCGGAAGCCATGCCGGAGCTCCTGAAGCGGCTGAAGGACGGCGGCTACAAGGTCGTCCAGGTCGTCGGCAAGACGCGCATCGAGCCGAAGAAGGAATACGTCGAGGCGGTGCTCAAGGAGATGGGCGGCGGGCTCGACGAGGCCCGGCCGATGTCGAGCGTCATCAAGACGATCAGCGGCAACTGATTTTTCAATTCGTGCAAATGGCCGCGCGGACATCCGCGCGGCCATTTCATTTTCGGATTTAAATCGGCCGTACCATCGCGTTCGGGATTTCAAAGGTGCACACGCGAGTTCCTTTGAGGAACTGAGGCGCTGACGCGGCGTGCTCGCCGCAAATTGTCCGTAGCTTGTCCAAAAAAACGTCCGGTTTGCCGACCAGTAGAGTCGCTAACGCCGGGGAGCGTTTCCCGTTCCATCGTCGTCCCCACCACGCTGCAATCCATTTGCGGCGCGCGAGAGGATTCATTGAATGCGGCCGCTCCTTGCCACCGCCTGCGTTTGTCTTTTTGTCTCTGCTGGTTCCATTGCCTCCGATCAGAAAGCTTCCACAGATCGCGTTGACGACGTCGGCGCTGTGGCGGCGATCCCGCAATCTGCTGAATCCGTGCGCGTTCCGGACCGCCTCAAGCGCACAGCCGATCGATTGAGCCCGCCGGACGACGCCTTCGATCCGCTGCCGCTGGCTTCAGCGGCCGCGCGGTTCCTCAAGACCGCTGAAGCGGTGATCGACATTCCCGCGCAGAACGGAACTTCGTCGCTGCTGCTTCCGCGTGAGCTTGCGGCTCCGCCGGCGCCGCCGCCAAAACCGGTCGTGCATCGCTCGACGCAGGAGGTCTGCGACACGCTTACCCGGGCCGCGCAACGCAACGATCTGCCAGTGCCGTTCTTCATTCGGCTCCTGTTCCAGGAGAGCCGTTTCAAGCCCGGTGCGGTGAGCCGTACCGGCGCGCAGGGGATCGCCCAATTCATGCCGAAAACGGCCGACGCGGTCGGTCTCGACAACCCGTTCGATCCCCTCGAGGCCATCCCCGCCTCGGCGCGGTTGTTACGCAGCCTGTTCGACCAATTCGGCAATCTCGGGCTCGCGGCCGCGGCATACAATGCCGGTCCAAAACGCATCCAGGACTGGCTCGCACGCAAGGGCAAGCTCCCCGAGGAGACCCAAGGCTACGTCAAAACGATAACGGGTCGCGCAGCGGAAGGCTGGAAGACGGCGAGCGCCGGCGCACCAGCCATCAAAGTGCCGCAGCGCGCGCCCTGCCAGGATGCGGCGGGCCTGCTCGCCTATAACGGGCCGGACGAGATTCCGGTGCCCGTGGAAGCGCCGCGGCGTACGGCTAAGATCGCGCATCGGGAAAAGATCGTGCATCAGGAGAAGGAGGCGTCGGTCAAAATCGCCGCACAGCACCACCACGGCAAAGACACGGTCAATCTGGCCGCGCGCCGCAAGACCGAACATGCGCACCGCAAGAGCGCCGCGCACCGTATCGCCTCGGCAACGCCCTAGCGCGGGGTCGGCGGATGCAGGCGGAAACCTGATATTTGCCGTTTCCGCCGCGCCGGGAACGCCGCCGCCGAAACGGACGTTGCCCGGACGACAGGGCGACAGAAATGCGACCAATCAAACGTAGAGTGAGCCATCCGTCGGCGGATGTGACCGGCTGGTTGCTTGGCACCATCATCGTGGTGCTGGCGGTGCTGGATCTTTTGATCTGGGCGACCCTGTGGAACGTACCCAGTCCAATCTCAAAATTGCTGGCAGCGAAAGCGGACGCGGCCGGGCACCCGCCGACCACAGCTTCGCCATTTGACGATTTGCTATTTGGCGACAAGGACCCGCAGTCGAAATGGCGTCAGTGACCTGCGGTATAACGCGGCCCAATCCTCAGGTCTGCGCGCGCTAGCGATCGTCAGGCCAGACCGGCCGCCTTTCGCAAAGCGGTGTTGATGCGGTCTTGCCAGCCGGGACCGTCCTCCTGGAATTTCTCCAACATATCCTTGTCGAGGCGCAACGACACCATCTCCTTGGCGCCTGGCAGCGCGGGCGCGGCCGTCGGCGGCCCTTCGAGCGGCTTTATGGTCGCGGCCTTGAATGCGGCTTCGGCTGCTTTGCGCGGATCGCCTGGACGGCGGCTGCGGTCATTCATCATCGAAAATATCCTGTTTCGTGCCACGACATCGGGGAGAGCCGAGTGGCCGTTGTACCAAATGTCGTGCAATTCCGCGCAATGGAACCCGAACGATCCGCGGCCGGTTTTTTCAGTGTTCCCGCATCCGCGGGCAAGCCGTCAGCACTCCGGAGCTTAACCGCGTGCCGAAACTTTCGACACCGAGGCACAACCATCTGCTCGACCGGCTTTTGCCAGCCGACTCCGCGCTGCTGCGGCCTCATCTGCAAGAGGTGAAGCTCGAATATCTCTATACGCTGGCGGAATCCGGCCAGCCCGCCGAGTTCGTCTATTTCCCGATGTCCGGCGTCGCCTCGCTGGCAAAGACGATGGCCAATGGCGCAACCGCCGAGGTCGGAACGACAGGCAACGAGGGCTTCGTCGGGCTGCCGCTCCTGCTCGACTCGGAAAGCGGTTCATACGCGGTGTACATGCAGGTGCCCGGGCGCGCGCTACGTATGCCGGCACGGGCATTGAAGGCCGCATTGGCGCAGAGCGGCACGCTGCTCAGGCTGCTGCACCGCTTTTCCTATGCGGCCTACAACCAGACCTGCCAGCTCGTTGCCTGCAATCGCTTTCACGATGTAGAGCAGCGCTGCGCGCGCTGGCTGCTGATGGCGCACGATCGCATGCCGCGCGACGACTTCCTGCTGACACACGAGGTCCTAAGCATCATGCTCGGCGTACGTCGCTCGAGCGTGACCATCGCCGCCGGCCGTCTGAGCCAGGCGGGACTGATCGAGTATCATCGTGGCCACATCACCATCAAAGATCGCGAGGGCCTCGAGCGCCGTTCCTGCGAATGCTACTGGTCGATCCGCCACGAATACGAGCGCCTGCTGAAGTCAGAGCCGGCCTTCGCATGAGAGCTCACGGTACTGCCCTGCGCGTGAAGGCGGTGAACACCGACGTGGCGGTGGTCACGTGTTCGTAAGCCATGCGGCCTGCGACCACGAACAGTACCGACGCCAACACAAGCTTCAGCGCCCGCTCGGGAATGCGCACGGCGAAATAGCTGCCGATGAAGATGCCGGGCAGCGATCCGGCAAGTAATGAGCCGATGATCTGCCAGTCAACTGAGCCGATCAGCCAATGACCACTACCGGCGATCAGGGTGAGCGGCACCGCATGAGCGATATCGGATCCGACGATGCGCGACATCGGCAATTGCGGATACAACACCACCAGCGCGACGACACCGATAGCACCCGCGCCGACCGAGGAGATCGACACCAGCACGCCGAGGGCAACACCGACAAGCACTGTGCTCGTCGCTGTGTGCCTTACGTCGAGCGCTGTGACGCGCATGCGATAGAACGCCACCAACGGCCCGCCGAATACCAGCAGGAACGCCGTCAGGAACAGCGCGAAGCTGAGAACGAAGGTGATGAAACCGCGCGCGCCCGCACCGTCGAGATTGAGACGCGACAGAAAGGCGAGCGTTGCGATCGTCGCCGGCACGCTGCCGGTCGCCAGGCGGCGCACAACCAGCCAGTCGATCGAACGCGCGAATCCGTGCACGAGGCTGCCGCCGGTCTTCGTCGCGGCGGCATAGAGAAGATCGGTGCCTACGGCCGTCGCCGGATGCACGCCGAACAGGAGAATGAGGAGGGGTGTCATCAATGAGCCGCCACCGACTCCGGTCATGCCGACCAGAGCGCCGACGACGAAGCCAGACAGCGAGAACAGCGGATTGATCATTCAGCGCCCCGCGGCCGAGACGGCCGGTCGTGATCTAACCACACTTGGGCGGAACGGTCACGGTTCCAACCGCGTTGTGGTGTTCACAGCGACACTGCAACACCGCGATTTCGCGAAAGATTGCTCTCCGATTGGCCTCCAGCAGACAAAACATTACTTTGGTGGTGGCAGTCCGGATTTTTAACGGGGGAAAACTGCCTGAACGAGACATAAAACGTGCCTGACATCGTCACGCTCACGATTAATCCCGCCGTCGACATTTTCGTCAATGTGGCGCGCGTCGAACCGACGGCAAAGATGCGCTGCTCGGCGCCGAAGCGCGACCCCGGCGGCGGCGGCATCAATGTCGCGCGCGTCGTGCATCGCCTCGATGGGAGTGTCGCAGCGATCTATCCGACCGGCGGCGCGATCGGCAAATTGCTGCATCGCCTTCTCGATCGCGAAGGCATCGATAGCATCGTCACACCCTCGCACGTCGAAACGCGTGAGAATTTCACCGCCTTCGAACAGGAAACAGGGCTGCAATATCGCTTCGTCCTGCCGGGCTCGCCATTGCATCCCCCGGAATGGGAAGCGGTGCTCGACAAGCTTGCCAATCTGACGGGTAAGCCGCGCATTGTCGTGGCGAGCGGCAGCGTCCCGCCCGGCGTGCCCGACGACATCTACGCCGACGTGGCGCGGCGCGTGCGCAAGCTCGGCGCCAAGATGGTGATCGACACGTCCGGTCCGGCTCTCGCCGCCGCCCTCGCCGAGGGCGTGACGCTGATCAAGCCGAACCAGAATGAGCTCAGCGATTTCGTCGGCAAGGGACTCGACAACGACGCCGACCGTATCGCCGCCTGCCGCAAGCTGATCGATGCTGGCCGCACGCAGATGGTGGCACTGACCTTGGGCGAGGAAGGCGCGATGCTGGTCACGCGCGAGCGGGCGTTGCGCGCGGAGCCGATGCGGATCGAAGTCGCCAGCGCCGTCGGCGCCGGCGACAGCTTCCTCGGCGGCCTCGTCACAGCGCTCGCCAAGGACGCACCGCTCGAAGAGGCGTTTCGTCTCGCCGTGGCCGCCGGATCGGCGGCGGTGATGAGCCCCGGCACCGAATTGTGCAGCGATGATGACGTGCGCCGGATGCTGCCCCGCGTCGTCCTCACGGAGTTGGCGGCGGTTTCATAGAACCATGCTCGACTGCCTGATCATCGGCGGCGGCCCGGCCGGATTGACCGCGGCGATCTACCTCGCGCGATACCGGCGGCGCATCGTTCTCATCGACGCCGGCCAGAGCCGCGCCGCCTTGATTCCGGAGAGCCATAACTATCCCGGGTTTCAGGGTATCGGCGGCCCGGCTTTGCTCGAACGGCTGCGCGGCCAGGCGCTCCGCTACGGCGCCAAACTCGAACGCGGGACGGTCAGCGCCCTCGCCCGCGATGGCAGCGTCTTCTCTGGCCAAGTCGGCGGCGACACTCTGCGCGCGCATACGGTGGTCATGGCCACCGGCCTCATCGACAAGACGCCGCAGACAGAAGGCCTGCGCGAAGGCATCGCCCACGGCGCCATCCGCTTCTGCCCGATCTGCGACGGCTACGAGGCGACCGACAAGCGGATCGGGGTGCTCGGGCCGTTCGAGACTGCGGGGCAAAAGGCACTGTTCATGCGCACCTATTCGCGCGACGTCCGGCTGTTCGTGACCGATGGCGTCCATGGCGGTGGCCTGAAGCATGCGCTGGACGAAGCCGGGATCGACATCGCGGGCGTCGCCGCGCGCATCGACCCTTCCGCCGAGGGCGTTTCGGTCACCGTCGAAGGCGGCAAGACGCACGTGCTCGACGTGCTCTATCCGGCCATGGGCTGCATCGTGCGTTCGGATCTCGCCGCAGCGGTCGGCGCCGATCGCAATGCGACCGGCAATCTCAGCGTCGACGAGCATCAAGCGACGACGGTGGAAGGGCTGTTCGGCGCGGGCGACGTCGTCACCGATCTGCACCAGCTCAGCGTCGCCACCGGGCACGCCGCAATCGCCGCCACGGCCATCCATAACCGGCTCAGCCGGAATAGCCGGTAATCACTCCGGTTGCGGCGGAATAGCGCAACCCCCACGAGCGACGCTTAAGGCTTTGTTGAGCGCGTCGGGCAAAAGCGAGCCCGTCCGGTAACCTTCTCCTCCCCCTGCTCATGGTACCGGCGTTAGAATTCGGGTCTGTCCGTCGGGGTCCGTTCAATGACGAAGAAGCTGGTCAGCGACCGCATGGTCGTCAGCAAGGCCGATCTTGAGAAGAAGCTGACGAGCTACCTGCGCAAGGCGGGCCGCTGCATCGATGCGGCCGGGGTCGTCGTGGCTCGGGTCGCCACCGCCAACCCAGATCAGGCGAACTGGACCGTTTCCGCCGTCAAATACGGCAAGGCGCCGAAGTCCGAATGCGACGACGAACTCACCCGCATCGTGCCGCTGTTCTTGCGCCACTTTAACGTTGCGCCGGAAACGCCAGCTGACGAAGAGACCACCGCATCAGAGGGCGCTCTCGCCGAAGAAGAGGCGACGGTGAACTGACGGGTCTGAGCCGCCCTCTATCGACTATCCGACATTGCCGACGATATGAGACAAAGACTTGCCGCTCCGCCCGATGCGGCATTGGCGTCTTTGTCATAGCTCAATTGCAAATCACGCATTCGCGTTCCGCGCCGCGCTGGCGTGCGTCCTCTATGACGGCGTTCGCTTGAAACGAGCGGCCCGTTGTGCGGCCGCGCACGAACGCGTGATGGCCGGGCCGGAACCAGTTGCGCCGCGATCGTCTTCCCGAATTGAGAAACACACAATGGGATGGCTGCGATGCGACGGCGTGTGCAGTTTACGATTGCGATTGTTCTCGCTTCTGCGGTTTGCGCTCCGGCGCTGGCGCGCTGGAAGGCTGAATACGGTACCCAGACGGCCGAGGTGCAGGCCTGGTTCAAGGACCAGCACAATTCGCAAGGCCAGTGGTGCTGTGACGAAAGCGACGGGCATCCGTTCTACGGCTCCTATGCCATCAACAAAGACGGCTCGGTCAGCATCGAGGGCGAGCAAGGCCCGCGTACGTTGCCGGGATACATGGTGCTCAAAGGGCCGAACCCGACCGGGCATGCCGTGTGGTGGTTCACCGATGCCGGCGGCGACCATCGCGACTACTGCTTCGCGCCCGGCACGCTGACGTAAGCACCGGCAAACCGTGAGGAGATTGGAGCGGGCGAAGGGAATCGAACCCTCGTATGCAGCTTGGGAAGCTGCCGTTCTACCATTGAACTACGCCCGCGCCGGACGTTCACTATAGCTGCTCCATTCCCGACACAATAGCCTCACTGCCGTTCGGACGCGGGAGGCAAGCACTGCCGACCGTCACGCCTTGAAGTGCTTCGACAGCTTCAAGCTCTGCGCCTGGTAGTTCGAGCCGATGCCGGTGCCGTAGAGCGTGTCGGGCTTGGCCAGCATCTTCTCATAAACGAGGCGGCCCACGGTCTGACCATGCTCGAGGATGAACGGCACCTCGCGTGAGCGCACTTCGAGTACCGCGCGCGAGCCTTTGCCGCCGGCGCCGGCATAGCCGAAGCCGGGGTCGAAGAAGCCCGCATAGTGCACGCGGAATTCACCGACCAACGGATCGAACGGCACCATCTCGGCGGCACAGACGGGCGGCACCTGAACCGCCTCTTTCGAGGCCAGAATATAAAATTCGTTCGGATCGAGGATGAGGCTCTTGTCGGGGCGAGCCTGCATCGGCTCCCAGAAATCGAGCACGGAATAAGCAGACCGGCGCTCGACGTCGATCAGACCGGTATGGCGCTTGGCGCGATAGCCGACGAGACCGCCAGGGCCCAGCCCCGAAAGATCGATGCTGAAGAGAACGCCCTCGCTCACGTCGGCGGCCGCATCGTCGACGAGGCGCTCGCGCGCGTGCAGGTCGCGCAATTCATCGGGGTTCAGTTGCGCATGGCCATGGCGGAACCGAATCTGAGATAGCCGCGAGCCTTCGCGGACCAACACCGGGAATGTGCGCGGCGATATCTCCGCATAAAGCGGTCCGTGATAGCCGGCCTCGACACGATCGAAGCCGCGCGTCTCGTCGGCGATGACACGCGTGAAAACGTCGAGCCGGCCGGTCGAACTCTTCGGATTTGCCGCCGCCGCGATGTCGGCCGGCAGGGCCAGGCTCTCGAGCAGCGGAACGATGTACACACAGCCGGTCTCGAGAACGGCGCCATCGGCGAGCGAGAACTCGTGCAGCCTCAGGCTGTCGATGCGTTCGCGCACCGTGGTGCGGCCCGGCAGGAAACTCGCGCGCACGCGATAGGCGATCGCGCCGAGTCTGAGATCCAGGCTCGCCGGCTGAATCTGATCCGCAGCGAAGGGGCGCACGGGCACGATTGCGCCTTGCGCGGCGAGCGCGGCGATCATGCGGTCGGGCAGAATGCCCTTGTCCTCGCTGGCGAAGGAAAGTGCCACGGCGCTGCGTCCTTTTGCCGGCCGATCTAACCCGACCCCCGCCTTGACGGGAAGCGCTCGCCCTCGCTACAAGACTGCTTATCCCGTGGTCATTTGAGCCGGCCGGCTTGCAGCCACGTAAAACAACTCGCTAAAAGGCCGGGGATGCGTGAGCAGCCCGGCCGAGATTTTTTCGGCCGGTTTTTTGTTGCCTGCGCGGACCCGCGCCCCGTGCAGGCCGGAAGGAGGCCCGCATGTCCGCGACGAAGAAGGATTACCGCCCCGAGACCCGCCTGGTGCACGCCGGCACGCTGCGCTCGCAGTTCGGCGAGATGTCCGAGGCTCTGTTCCTGACTCAGGGCTACATCTATCCGAGCGCCGAGGAATGCGAGGCGCGCTTCTCGGGCAAGACTCCGGGCTACGTCTATTCGCGCTATTCCAACCCGACGATGAGCATGTTCGAGCTGCGCATGGCCGCACTCGAAGGCGCCGAAGCCGCGCGCTCTACCTCGACAGGCATGGCGGCGGTGACCACCGCCTTGATGGGCCTCGTGCGCCTTGGCGACCACATCGTGGCAGCTAAAGCGCTGTTCGGATCCTGCCGGTGGGTCATCGAGGAATGGCTCGGCCGCTTCGGCGTCACCTGCACGCTGGTCGACGGCGATGATCTCGATCAATGGAAAAAGGCAGTGACGAAGAACACGAAAGTGTTCTTCATGGAGACGCCGACCAATCCGACGCTCCAGGTCTACGACATCGCGGCGGTCGCCGAGATCGCGCATGGCGCAGGCGCCAAGCTCGTCGTCGACAATGTCTTCGCGACGCCGCTGTACCAGAGCCCGCTCAAGCTCGGCGCCGATGTCGTCGTGTACTCAGCAACCAAGCACATCGACGGCCAGGGCCGCGTGCTCGGCGGCTGTATCCTCGCCACAGAGAAGATCATGGTCGACAATTATCAACAACTACTACGGCAGACCGGACCGTCCCTGTCGCCATTCAATGCCTGGGTGCTGTTGAAGGGGCTGGAGACCTTGTCGGTGCGCGTCGCCCGCGAGACGGAAGTGGCGGGCAAGATAGCCGACCGCCTGGCAGGCCACGACAAGCTCGTGCGGCTCATCTATCCGGGACGCAAGGATCATCCGCAGGCGGCGGTCATCGCAAAGCAAATGACCGGCGGCTCGAGCCTGATCGCTTTAGAGATCAAAGGCGGTAAGCAAGGCGCGTTCCGCTTCCTCAACGGGCTCTCGCTCATCGGCATCACCAATAATCTCGGCGACTCCAAGAGCCTGATCACGCATCCGACGACGACGACGCATCAGCGTCTGACGCCAGAGCAGCGGGCCGACCTCGGCATCGGTGACGGGCTAGTGCGCCTCTCGGTCGGTCTTGAGCACATCGACGATCTGCTCGACGACCTTCTTGGCGCCCTCGAAAAGGTGTGACGCCTTCTCCCTGCCGTTTGAGCGGGAGGCGAAGGTGATCAGGGTAACGTCGCGTGCGGATGCGCTGTCGCGGACAGCACCGGCCGTTGCGCTGCCGTGGCGATGGCCAGCCCGAGGACCTTGGCCAGGCACGCGTAGCTCCAATCGTTCATGTGGAGCCCGTCGGGCGACACGAATGCGTCGAAGCCGAGATGCTGGACGTCGTGCCAGCGTTTCATCAGGCCGAACCGGTGGAACAGGTCGACATTCTCGCTCTTCGCCGTCGTGGCGATCAGTTCAACCATCCGGTCGGCTTCCGGCTTGGCGATGACCTTCGGCGCGAACTGCGGATCGATCAGCACAATATCGGCGCCGGTTGCACGGATCTTCTTCAGACCCGCCCGGATCAGGTCACCCTCGTCAGTGCTCATGTGGCCGCGAACGACTGAATTGGTGCCGAGCTGCCAGAGCACAAGGTCGGGCTTGGCCGCGACCACCGCTTGGTCGAAGCGCTTGAGCATGTCGGGAACTTCCTCGCCGCCGACGCCGCGGTTGAGCACGGCGATCTTGCTGCGCGGAAACTTGCGACTGAGCTCGGCTTCGAGGCGACTCGGGTAACTCGCCATCGGCGAGCTCGCGCCGGCGCCCTGTGTCGATGACGAGCCGATGGCGACGATCGTGATCGCCTCGTTGCGCTCCAGCTTTTGCGTAAGATGGGTGAGCGGGCTTGCGAAGCGCAGGAGCTCTTGCGGCACCTCGCAAGCCGGACCGGCGGCGTGGGCGTCAACAGACACGAGCAGAGCGGCAGCGAGCGCGACTGGCGTCACGCCGCGACGAATTAAAGAAAATGCCTGCAAACGGATGCTCCTCGGCCCGGCAATGTCGACCTAGCAGGACCGGCTCGGCCCCGACCCATCGGAACCCTGATTATTTGCCGCCTTGAATTAGCGGATTGTCAGGCTTGACCGCATCGACCACAAGGGCCGCCAGCAGTCGTCCAATGCAATCGTGAACCCGGCCGGCGGTGTCAAGTTTTTTAGTGGGCGAGAAGAAGTCGAAAGTTCCGAGGTCGGCCCAGAGCCGCATTACGGCGAAGCGGTCGAACAGCGAAATTTCATGCTGCGCTGCAACCCAACGCATGATTTCATTGTAATTGCCGAGCGCGATCATGGATTCCGTGCGCGGACTGTATTGGGCGTTGACGAGCACGATATCGGCACCGGCGGCCTTCGCGCTGTCGATGCCTTTGTCCAGTGCCTGATTGAACTGGTCGGAATCGGCGCCATCCACGGCATCGACCGTGCCGGTCTGCCAGACCAGCAGATCGGGTTTAGCCTTGGCGAGGTCAGCAGCCAGAAAAATGGCCATGTCCACCGCCTTGCGGTGGGGCTTGATATCCGTCGCGAGCGTGACGGCGACGCCCGGGAACGCCTCGGTCAACGCGAGGCGCAAGCGCTCCGGATAGGCGAGATTGACGCCGCCCGGGCCGGGCAGCACCGACGAACCGGCACCGAGAACAAGGACGTTGAGATGCTTTGCGGCGATGGCAGAGGCCACGCCGGCCAGACGCAAATTGTCCTCGACCAGATGGCGCGCCACCCGGCACTCCGCCGGCATATCGGCCCGTGCCGACCCCACCAGCACTGCGAGTGCCAGCAGGGCCCAAAGCCCCCTCATGCGTCGCCCCCCACGAGGCCGGGCTTAATCACCGGCGGCCGCGGACCCCGTTCGATGTTCTTATACCACGTCAGGACGGCGGCGGTTGCAACCATGATGGCGATCCCGACGAGGCTGACGATGACATGGGTCAGAAGGCGGTTCGAAACCTCGGTGAAGACGAAGTGCCCGGCGAAGGCGAGGAAGACGCCGAGGCAAAAGATCGCCAGCGAGTGCTGACCGCAGAGGATCGCCGGCTCAAACCAGGGCGAGCGCAGCGCCCGCCAGTCGCGCGGCACGAAATTGACGACGATTATCGCCAGCGAGAAGAAATGCAGGATGCGCAGAACATCGAGATTGGTCTTGTCGATCGGATAGATGTTGTCGCCGATGATGCGCGGCAAAAAGACCGCCGCATGCGGGAAATACCAGGTCATGGCGACGAAGAAGGCGAAGGCGAGATAGAGGGCGGCAAGCGCGAGCGTCACGCGTGAACCAATAACCGGCGCGAGCCTCTTGGCGCCGCCCAACGCACACCAGGCGCCGAACACGAACAGCAATTGCCAGGCGAACGGATTGAACACCCAGACGCCGCTCGGATATGCCGGGATGTTCCAGCCGAACCTGTACGTGAGCGCATAGAGCGCGGCGGACGCGATCAACGCGAGCGAGCGCGAGCGCAGCAACAGCCACAGCACTGGCGCGAAGCCGACCAGCAGCATGATGTAGAGCGGCAGCACGTCCATGTTGACGGGCTTGAACTTCAGCAGGAGCGCCTGGATGATCGTGACGTCCGGATTGCGCAGGAAGTCGAGCACGCCCATCTCTTCGGTGTAGAGCGGGTTGTCGAAGGAGTGCGCCACATAGGCGATCTCGGCGAGATAGATCGCGAACAGGAAGACGTGCGCGACGTATATCTGCCAGGCGCGCTTGAGCACGCGCGCCGAGGCGACGATAAAGCCGTCCTGCTGCATGGCGCGCCCATAGACGAAGGCCGCGGTGTAACCGGAGATGAAGACGAAGATTTCGGTGGCGTCGGAGAAGCCGTAGTTGCGGATGGTGATCCAACTCACGGCGTTCGACGGAATATGATCGAGGAAGATCAGCCAGAGCGCCAAGCCCCGGAACAAATCGAGGCGCAGGTCGCGTTCGGTCTTCACCGGGGCCATGAGCGGCTTTTCTTTCGCGGAACGTTGGGGTCATAATCGCCACGGCGCTTCGATCGAAGCAAGCTTAGGCCGCATATATTAGGCAGGCATTTGAATGTACCGCGCGGTTACTCGCAAAATCGAGGTCACGGTGACGCCACGCTTCCTTCCGGAGCGGTCGTCTCCGACCAGCGGCTATTTCTTCTGGGCCTACACGATTGGCATTGCCAATCACGGTTCCGAGACCGTGCAGTTGAAGACGCGCCATTGGCGCATCACCGATGCTCTCGGCCGGTTGCAGGAAGTGAAGGGCCCCGGCGTCGTCGGTGAAGAGCCGGTGCTTCGACCCGGCGGCTCGTTCGAATACACGAGCGGCGTGCCGCTGCCGACGGCCTCCGGATTCATGGTCGGCAATTACGGCATGGTCACCGGTCAGGGCGAGCATTTCGATATCGAGATCCCCGCCTTCTCGCTCGACTGCTCCCATGCGGAGCGGACCATCAACTGAGCGCAGCGGCGAAAGCCGCGCGTCTCATTCGGGCAGGCATCCCTTGAAGCGCTCGAGCGCCTGCTTGGGTAGAACGGCCAGCACCGCCCCACCCTGCGCGAAATCTTGCAGTTTAATGACGACCGGCGCCCGCACGGCGACGCAGCCGGCGGTACCGGTTTTTCCCGGCAGCCAGGCATGGATGAAGATGCAGGAGCCGGCGCGGTTGCGTGCATCGGTCGGGTAGTCGACGGCGAGGCCGCGCACATAGTCCGGCACGCGCCACATGTTCTCGCCGCGCACTTTGTCGCCGACCTTGGCCCGGGTCGTGATGGTGTTGTAGGCGCGCGAGCGCGGATCGTCGACGCAGACGGTGCCCTCGGCGAGCCGCAGGTAGCCCTTGAGCCGCGACGGCGCGAAGCCGAAGGGCCGGCCGATGCGGTAGAAGCCGGCCGGCACTTTCTTGTCCCCGTCGACTTTCACCGGTTCGCCGTCCTTGCCGTAATTGCCGAATGCATGCGCCCACCCCATCCCATTATGACCGACCAGCGCCGTGACCGGGCCGCCATCGGGTTTCCAGGCAGCATGCGCTTTGACGCGCGTGAAACGTTGCACCGTCGCGGTCGTGCTCGCCATGTCGGACGAGGTCACCAGCACGAGCTTATCCGCGCCGGCGAGGGGGGCCGGACAGCTTTGCGCCATGACGGGGAGCGGGGCGAGGAGAAGGGCAGCAAGGACGAGGGACAGTCGCGGCATGGAATCCGTATATACCGATTCTTGCAGCGGCCGCCCGCTTACTCCTTAGCGCCGACGTCGCCGGGCGCGAACTCGTAGTTCGTGCTACAGAACTCGCAGGTGACCGAGATCTTGCCGTTCTCGACCATGTGGTCGCGGTCGTCCTGCGAGAAGCTTTTGAGCATCGAGTCGACCGTGCCGCGCGAGCACGAGCATTCCGCCCGCACGTCGCCAGCCTGGAACACGCGTACGCCAGGCTCGTGAAACAGACGATAGACGAGCCGCTCGCTCGAGAGCGAAGGTTCGATCAGTTCCAGGTCCTCGACGGTCGAGACCAAGGCCTGGCCCTCGGTCCAGGCTTCGTCCTCCGCAAAGACGTGCTGCTCGGCGCCCGCAGGCGCGTCGCCCGGGTCGAGATCGGCGACGCGAGCGCGTTCGGGCGTCTTGGGCAGAAATTGCAGCATGATGCCACCGGCGCGCCAGCGATGGCTGGCCCCACCCTCACCGGCGCGCAACTCTTCGGCGACGGCGAGGCGCACGCGCGTCGGAATCTGCTCAGACCGCAGGAAATACTCGTGCGCCGCGTCCTCCAGTGTGCCGCCGTCGAGTGCCACCAGGCCCTGGTAGCGGCTCATGTCGGCCCCCTGGTCGATGGTCATGGCGAGATGGCCCTGACCGAGCAAAGCGCCGGCATCGGTCTTGCCCGCGGCGATGGCTTCCGCGGCCCGGGCTTTGTCGAAGCGCGCGCAGGCCCGCACCTTGCCAGGCACGGTGTAGTCCACCACCAGCATGCGCACCGGCCCTTCGGTCTGTGTTTGAAGGATGAAGCGGCCATCGAACTTCAGCGCCGAGCCGAGCATAACCGTTAGCACGATCGCCTCGCCGAGGAGCTTGGCGACCGGCTGCGGGTAATCATGCTTCTCAAGGATTTCATCGACCACGGGACCGAGGCGGACGACGCGTCCGCGCAAGTCGAGCGAGGCGACTTCGAACGGCAGCACGATGTCATCGACCGCCACGGCCGACGGCGCGCGCGAAGGAATTTCAGTGTGAGGTGTAGACATGCTGCCTTATGTAGCGCGCGAGCGCGGATTTTCGAGGGGTTGTTCCCCTCGGCCCGTCACGCCTCGGCGTACAGGCACCAGGCGAGCACGCCCTTCTGCGCATGCAGGCGGTTCTCCGCCTCGTCGAACACCACCGACTGCGGTCCGTCGATCACCTCATCGGTGACCTCCTCGCCGCGGTGCGCTGGCAGGCAATGCATGAATAGCGCCTCCGGGCCCGCTTTCGCCATCAGCCGGGCGTTGACCTGGTAGCCCTTGAGAATGTTGTGGCGGTGCTTCCCGTCGCGGTCGCCCATCGACACCCAGGTGTCGGTGACGATGCAGTCGGCGTCCTTGACCGCCGCCTCCGGATCGGTGCCGAACTCGATCGCGGCGCTCGAGGACTTTGCCCAATCGGTCAGCCACTTCTTGGGCTTGAGCTCGGCCGGCGTCGCTACGCGCAAGCGGAAATCGAACCGCTCGGCCGCGTGCATCCAGGAGGCGAGCACGTTGTTCGCATCGCCGGTCCAGGCGACGGTGCGGCCGCGGATCGAACCGCGCTTCTCCTCGAAGGTCATCACATCCGCCATGACCTGGCAGGGATGCGAGCGGCGTGTCAAACCGTTGATCACCGGCACGGTGGCGTGGCGCGCGAGCTCGGCGATCGCCTCGTGGTCGAGAATGCGGATCATGATGGCGTCGACGAAGCGCGAGAGCACGCGCGCGGTATCGGCCAGTGTCTCGCCGCGGCCGAGCTGCATCTCCTGCGCGGTCAGCATGATCGCCTCGCCACCGAGCTGGCGCATGGCGACGTCGAATGAAACGCGGGTGCGTGTCGATGGCTTATCGAAGATCATGGCCAGCGTCTTGCCGGCGAGGGGCTTGGAGTCGTGACCGCGGGCGCGCGCCGCCTTCATGGCGCGGCCGTTGTCGATCATCCCCTTGAGCTCGTCCTTGGAGATGTCGATGAGGTCGAGGAAATGTCGGAGTTCGCGCATCACGTCGCCCCCTTCTTGGGCGCGTGCAACTGGCCGAGCCGTGTGCAGGCGCGGTCGATGGCGTCGACCGCGTAGGAGATTTCCTCTTCGCCGATGATGAGCGGCGGCAACAGCCGCACGACATTATCGCCTGCGGACGGCGCCAGCATTTTCTCGGCGCGCAGTTCGTCGACCATGGCGGCGGCCGGAGGCACCATGCGCAGTCCCATCAAAAGCCCTTCGCCGCGCACCTCGGCGATGACCGAAGCGTGCCGATCCTTCAACTCGGCAAGCCTCTGCTTCAAGTGCAGCGACGTCTGCTGCACTTGCGCGAGGAAGTCCTTGGTGTTGACGACGTCGATGATGGTGTTCGCCACCGCCATCGCCAGCGGGTTACCGCCGAAGGTAGAGCCATGCGTACCCGCCGTCATGCCTTTGCCCGCCTCGCTGGTGGCGAGAAAGGCGCCGACCGGGAAGCCGCCGCCGAGCGCTTTGGCGAGCGCCATGATGTCGGGCGTCACGCCGCTGTGCTCATAGGCAAACAGCTTGCCGGTGCGGCCTATGCCGCTCTGCACCTCGTCGAAAATCAGGAGCAGGCCGCGGTCGTCGCAGAGCCGGCGCAGTGCGCGCAGGAAAGCATGCGGCACGACGCGTACGCCGCCCTCGCCCATGACCGGCTCGATCAGGATGGCGCCGGTCTCCGGCGTGACGGCCTTCTTTACCGCTTCGAAGTCGGCATAAGGAACCTGGTCGAAACCTTCGACCGGCGGACCGAAACCGTCGAGATATTTCTTGTTGCCGGTGGCCGACAGCGACCCGAGGGTGCGGCCATGGAAGGCGCCTTCGAAGGTGATGATGTGGAAGCGCTCGGGCCGGCCGTTCGCGAATTGGTATTTTCGCGCCATCTTAATAGCGCCCTCGAGCGCCTCGGTGCCGGAATTACAGAAGAAGACGACATCGGCGAACGAGGCAGCGCATAGCCGGTCGGCTAAGTTCTCGGCGCCGGGGATGCGGTAGAGATTTGAAACGTGCCAGACCTTATGCGCCTGCTCGTCCAGTGCCTTGACGAGCGCAGGATGCGCATGACCGAGCGCATTGACCGCGACGCCCGAGGTGAAATCGAGATACCGCTCGCCCGAAGCCGTATAGAGCCAAGCGCCCTCACCCCGCTCGAAGGCGAGGTCGACGCGCGCATAGGTCGGTAAAATGTGCGAGTTCACGGGCATGGTCAGACAGCATGTTTCGTCTGCGCGCGATTGGCGGTAAATCCGGGATCTTGAGCACTAAGGCGCCGTAAGACCAAGCCTTTTCGGGATCACGCGCGAGCCCGAAAAGAAATGTGCCGCCTCGCCGGGCGGCACATTTGCATTCTATGGGCGGTGCCTGAATCGGTCAACCGGTGCTCCGGAACCGAATCGGGCGACTCAATTATGCCGCAAGTGCCGATTCTAAAGGAAAACCTGTTGGTAGTTGTGGTTCGGGCGATTGCAAAAGCTTGCGCCCGAGTCAAGCAGTGGTGTAGTTTTTCCGTCAGACGGTACGAGATGTCGTACCGGCAAACGAGATTTCTGGTTCATCCCTGAAGCGTGAGCGTTCAGGCGCCGAAAAGGCGCCCGGCGAACGGGAATGGATTCTATCCGGGGGCTGGGAGGCCGCAAACCCATGAGCTGGACCGACGAACGGGTCGAACTTCTCAAGAAACTATGGTCCGACGGGCTGTCGGCGAGCCAGATCGCCGCGGAGCTCGGCGGCATCACCCGCAACGCGGTGATCGGCAAGGTACATCGGCTCGGCCTGTCCGGCCGGGCGAAGAGCCCCTCCTCCGCTGCGCCCCGGCCGCGCAAGGCGCGCACCTCGGGTCATATGCTGCGGGTGTCGCGGCCGACGATCCGCGGCAATACGGCGCTGGCCTACGATTATGACCTCGAGCCGGAGCCGGAACTCCTTGAGATCCCGGTCGAACAGCGCAAGACGCTGTTGCAGCTCAACGAGCACACCTGCCGGTGGCCGATTGGCGATCCGGGCGGCACGGACTTCTTCTTCTGCGGCGGCGACTCGTCCAACGAACTTCCGTACTGCACCTATCATTGCCGCGTCGCCTACCAGCCGGCGCACGACCGCCGTCGGGATAAGCGGCCCTTCCGCGGTTGACCGCTCCGCTGCGACCGAACGCGATGGCCGGGCTCGTCCCGGCCATTTTTTTTTGATGCGCAACCGCGCCACTCACCATGGGCGCAAGGGAGGCCGCCTCGCCGGTAACGCTAGCCATCGTCCTCTGCCGCGTCCCTCGCATCCTCAATGCCGATCGGTTTTTTCGGCCTCCAACTCGCTCTTCAACGGCGCCGACGCACGCACGCTGGGCAGCTCAGCGGGCACCTTCGCGCGGCGGGTATTAAGCCAAATCTCGCGCGTGCCCAGAATACTTAGCGCGACAGCAAAGGGCACAAGATAGTACAGCACTCGAAAGAGCAGCAGTCCGGCGACGAGATCTTCCTTGTTGAACTGCCAGAGCGCCACCAGCATCGCGGCGTCGAACACGCCGAGCCCGCCAGGCGCATGGCTGGCGAAGCCGAGCAGCGTCGCCGACACAAAGACGACGAGGATCGTCACGAAGCCAATATGCGGATCGCTGGGCAGCAGCATGTACATCGCCATGGCGCAGCAGCCGAGATCGAACAGACCGATCACGATCTGAAGCAGCGTCGACGGACCGTTCGGCAGGCTCACCGTCCAGTCGCTTTTGCCGATGATGCGCTGCGCGCTCCACACCCAACCGATGTAGGAGAACAACACCCCCAATATGCCGAGCGCGATGAGCCGATTGATCCAGCCGGGCAGCTGCGTGATCGGCGTTGCGGCGTGCGGATCGATCGAGACACTTAAACCGAGCACGGTCGCATTGCCGAGCCAGAACGTGAGGCCAGCCACGAAGCAGATCTTGGCGATGTCCACCGCGGTCAATCCGCGCGCGGAATAGATGCGGTAGCGCACCGCGCCACCGGTGAAAACCGTAGCGCCGATATTGTGCCCGACGGCGTAGCTAGTGAAGCCCGACAGCGCGGCGGTGTAATACGGAATTTCCGGATGACCGATCGTGCGCAGCGCGAACCAGTCGTAGAATGTCAGCGTGAAATAGCCGCCGGACACGAACATGGCCGCGACCGCGATGCGGTGCGGTGTCACCGCTTTCATCGCCGCAACGACCTGATCGATGTCGATACCGCGCAGCATGTGGCCGAGTACCGCCACCGCCACGGCGATGATGGCGACGCTGAGCAGGAAACCGATGCGATTCCAGCCGATCGTATTGGTAAAAAAGCGCGCCACCGCGCGCAGCCAGTTCAGCATCGTTCCTCCGGGTCGGCATGCGGGCCGGTCACCACGCGGCGCCGTCCGCCCCGACAAGGGCGGACCTCCCGTAGCAGAACTCATCCGCAGGCGCGAGCGATGCCTAACATAAGGGCTAATTCGCACGCGCCGGAATGCGGCAGCCCTGCGGCGAAATGGAAAAGCCCTGGCTTCGTGGGGAGCGAAGAGGGTTTGGCAGCCGCATTTGAGGATCAGTCGCAGACCATTACGCAGCGCCAGCGTGGGCCCACCAACCCGGTGTTCGACGACGTAGCAGTCGGGCCGATGTAATGAGTGCGGGTAGAAGCCGATGCTGAAGCCGCCATGCCAGCCATGACCGATATGGGAGGGCAGAGCAGCGGTCGAGGACGACGGCGCCGCGTGCGACAGCTGCGGCCAAGGCGATAGCTTTGCCTTACATCAAGCGGCGGCGCGGGCCTTGAACGACTGGAGGAGTTGCGGGATATCACCAACCGGGCGCGGCCGGCTGAAGAGATAGCCCTGCGCGAGATTGCAGCCTTCGACGCGCAGAATGTCGAGTTGCTCGTCGGTTTCGACGCCCTCGGCGACGGTGATCATGCCGATGTCGGCGCCCAGCTGGGTGACGGCGCGGACGATCGCCAGGCAGTCATCCTTTTTGCCAAGCTCTTGGATGAAAGAGCGATCGATCTTGATCTTGTCGAACGGGAAGCTGCGCAGGTAGCCGAGCGAGGAGTAGCCGGTGCCGAAGTCGTCCATCGAGATGCGCACGCCGAGAGCGCGGATCTGATGCAGGAGATCGAGGACCGTGCGGTCATCCTGCAACAGTACCGTCTCGGTGATCTCAAGCTCTAGGCGCGAGGCGGACAGATTGGCGGCGGCCAGCGCCGAGACGATCGAGAGTGGCAGCGTCGGGTTGCGGAACTGCACCGCCGACAGGTTGACGGCAACGGAAATATCGTCGGGCCAGGCGGTGGCGTCGCGGCACGCCTGGCGCAGCACGAGGTCACCCAGCGCGCCGATGAGACCGATTTCCTCCGCCACCGGAATGAACACGACCGGCGAGACCATGCCGCGTTGCGGATGCTTCCAGCGCACCAACGCCTCGAAGCTGCGGATCTCGCGTCGCGCCACCTCGACGATCGGTTGGTAATAGACTTCGAATTCCCCCTGTGCGACGGCCTTGCGCAGATCGACCTCGAGCGCATGGCGCTCCTGCATCTGCGCGTCCATTTCCGGCTGGAAGAAGTGATAGCTGCCGCGGCCGCTGCTTTTGGCGCGGTACAGCGCCATGTCGGCGTTGCGCAGGAGCTGATCGGGTTCGCGGCCGTCGGTCGGCGCGATGGCAATGCCGATGCTCGCGCCGATCACGAGTTGCTGGCCCAGCACGTCATAGGGCTGCGATACGGCCTCGATAATGCGCGCGGCGAGCTCTGACGCGTCGGTCGGCCGCGCGCCGGCCTGCACGACGGCGAATTCGTCGCCGCCAAGCCGCGCGACCATGTCGCTGCCGCGCACCGCATCCTTCAAGCGTTTGGTAACAGCGCAGAGCAGCGCGTCGCCAACCGGATGGCCGAGCGTGTCGTTGACCGTCTTGAACCGGTCGAGATCGACGAACAGCACCGCGAGCTTCTCGCCGTGGTCCAGCGCCTGCTCCATCCGTTCGCGGAAGAGCACGCGGTTGGGCAGATCGGTCAGCGCATCGTGCCGCGCCATGTGCATGATTTGCGCCTCGGCAAGGCGGCGCTCGGTGACGTCCTCGAAGGTGGCAACCCAGCCGCCGTTCGATGTCGGGCTGTAGACGCTGGCGATGATGCGGCCGTCGCTGAGCTCGTAGTAATGCGTGCCGCTCTTCTGACGGCTGATGATCTCCGCCTGATCGCTGAGCACCTGGCTGGCAGATGGGCCTTCGTGATTGCGGCGCGCCGCGCTGAGTTCGAGAATCTCGCGAAAACTGATGCCGGGCGCGATCTGACCGCGCGACAGCCCGAATATCTCGAAGAAACGGCGGTTGACGACTTCGAGCCGATTCTGCGCGTCGAACAGGCACAAGCCCTGCGACATGTTGTCGAGCGCCGCGTCGAGTCGCAGATGGCTCTGCCGCAGCGTCGCCTCCTGGCGCTTCGACTGGGTGATGTCGCTGCACACGACGATGAAACCGCCGTCGCGGGTCGCACTGCGGCTGACCCGTAGCCACCGGCCATCGGCGAGCTGCCATTCCGGCACCCTCGCCTCCCCGTTCGGACGCGTCAGCATGCAATCGGCGAGGATCGGATCCTGCAGCGCAGTCTTGAGTTCGACGATGGGCGTGCCCGGTTCGAGCTTCTCGGGCGCAAGTGACAGGAAGCCGGCGGCCTGCGCGTTGGCGAGCGCGATGCTATCCTGCGCGTCGACGACCACGACACCTTCATCCGAATTCGCCAGCGCATCGGCAAGTCGCGTCTGCGCGGAGCGGCGCAGCGCCACTTCGCGATCCATCATGTCCTTGATGTTGTCGCGCATCAGGCGCATCGACGACAGGAGGTCGCCGAGTTCGTCCGGCCCGCCCTGCGGAATCACGACGTCGAGCTTTCCGGTCGCGATGCATTCGGCGACGTTCGAGGCCGCGGCGACCGGACGGATGATGCGGCGGGCGAGCGCCCAGGCGACAAGACCGGAGAGCACGAGCGCAAGCCCGGCGCCGGCGATGTTGAGGCGGATGTTGCGGTCGACGGTGGCAAGCGCCGACTGGCGGTAGAGGAAGCCGTCGCCGGCCGTGTAGTTGATCAGAAGGTCGATCTGATCGTTGACCTGCTTGGCGTAGTCGTCGAGCTGCTCCCAGCTGGAATCCATCCGCGTCGCGTCGAGCAGATGCAGGCTGGTGCGGCGCCATGTATTGACGGCCTCATCGACACGCGCGACCGCGTCCTTGGCGCGCTCGGACTGGGAGCGCTGCACCGCAATGTCGAGATCGTCCTTCAGTGTTTGGGCGAGCTTGGCCATCTGCAAATCGAGCTGCACCCGCATTTGCGGATCTTCAGCGATCCAACGGCGGGCGAAGCTCGCGCGCATCGATGCGAAGTCGGCGGCCGCGGCGCGCGCGTAGTTGATGGACATCAAAGATTCGTCGTAGGTCTTGCGCACCAGCACGCCGGCGTCCTGAACGCCCATGATGGCGTAGCCGGCGAGCGCGCCCGTGATGAGCGTCATCACCGCAAAGGCGATGAGGATGCGGCCACGGATGGTGCGCAACGACGCGGTCGCGCGCTCCAGCGCGCGCAGCGCGGGCGACGTCCAGTCCGTCAGCAGCGTATCGATCCGGCTCAGTTTCATCCCAAGGCCTGCTTCAACACCTGGGAAATGTAAGGGCCACCGGTTAAAGCGACTTCAGTTATGCCCCCTATCTCGATGGCTTCGTTAACGCCGCCTTAACCGCGCAATCGGAGTGTGGGGGAGACGAGCCGCACCGGTGAAAGGGTACCCCATGCGCTTCGGCAGGCTCTCGGCCGCGACGAAAATCGCCATCAGCGTGGTGCTGATCGGCGGCTCTGTAATCGGCCTCGGCGTCCTCGGCGGCCTCGCCGCGCCGCAATACACGGTGTCGCAGAAGGGCCGGGAGTTTCACCCCGGCGTGCTCACCATCCAGCGCGGCGAGTCCATTGTCATTGTCAACGACGACGGTGACCTCCGCCATCACGCCTACATCGACTCGTCCAAGTTCAGCTTCGATTCCGGCGACCAGGAGCCAGGCAGCCGGACCTCGATCACCGTCCCGGTGGCGGGGGATTTCGAAGTGCTCTGCGCCATCCACCCGAAGATGAAGCTGACGCTGCACGTGAAATAGCCGCGCCGCCTCAGGTCAACGACGTGCCGAACAGGACCATGTGCACGAGGTAATACGACGCCACGAACGCCACTAGCGCCGCCGCATAGCCCACCGGCATCAGATACGGATAGCGCACGAGCGCGCGGTTGCCTCGGTTGTCGCCGACGATGGCGAGCAGCACAACCACGATCAACGCGTGGCCGATCATATCCACCTTGCCGAAGGTGAAGACCGCACCGACGAACATCGGCGTGAGCATGATGGCCCCGACACGACGCACCAACGGCGTCCACATGAGCGAGAAAGCCAGCGCGAACTCAACCGCACCGGCGGCACGCATATAGAACTCCGGATCGAAGCCGAGAGTCATGCCGGGATGCAGCGCCAGGAGCGGATAGGTCCAATCCGGATAGGCCCATTTCTCGATCGACGCCCACATCAGCGTGATGCCGGCGCTCCAGCGCACGATATCGATCGCCTTCACGCCGAAGAAATCGCGCTGCAGGCCGGTGAGCGCCAGATAGGCGGCGACGCCGAGGAAGATCGGATAATCGAGGAGATGGAAGAAGCCGTAATTCCACAGGGC
>Ga0208357_1000508_pt1 | contig 31498 bp, 26 predicted proteins | sample NGESurdeep092012_6_FD_184487 | JGI IMG/M metagenome (GOLD analysis project Ga0208357, IMG submission 184487) | Arctic peat soil microbial communities from Barrow, Alaska - NGEE Surface sample F52-2 deep-092012 (SPAdes) | ecosystem: Environmental > Terrestrial > Soil > Wetlands > Peat ...
CAGCGATGTCCCGGTGATCATGATGACAGTCCTCCTTGAGATGCCGACCGGGAACGGCAAAACACGGTGTTCAACTCATCTGTCGGTTCGTCCCGTTGAACCACGAGAACAGGCTGGATCTTGCCGAGCACGTGTGCATCAAACAACCGGCACGGCCGATCGATTCGCCGACCGCACATGGCATCTGGGGCGGATCGCCGTGGCGAATTGTCTCCTTCAGCTGCCCACGCTCCTGACGATGGCCGAACTGAATCATCGGCTGGGAGCAGAACGGAGATCGACGAGTCACCTTCATGTCTCGTCGAAGGTGGATCTGAAAGTGAAGACCACGGGATCATGGCGCCGTCCGTTTCTTGGCGTCGCCGGGGTCTGGGGCGAGGTCGAGGGTCTCTCGTCGGGGACCTCTGCGACCGAACGTTACTCCCGTGAACCTCGGCCCGCTCGGGTACCCCGACGTGTACGCCTTTGGCATGCCTGCGAACTCGATCGCTAGCTATAGCTATGAACGACCTACGCCTGACTATGGACCAGCGCTCACGATCACCGCAGTCGGTGAAGCGCCGAGACGTCTATCGTGGGATCGAGTCAAAAGAGAAGGATGTTTGCAGAGCGAAGAGATGCACTGGGCAAGTGACTCAAGATGGGTGTTCGCGGTTCAATCGCAACGAACGCCCTGGACCCGGCTCGACTGGTCAAAAAGCCAACACTCAATGCCGGCGGTAGACACGACCGCTCTTCGGCCAATGGCGGACAGGGCGAGAACGACGGGGCGGCGTCCTCGTCGATGTCGCGGTCGATCAGATCAACCAATCGAACACTCAGTTGGGAACATTCACGGGAATCGGTAGGCAGCGGCGAGCTGCTCAGTGGCGTTCCTCAGAGGCGCGGCTCTGGTGCACGGCACTGAAGTGCGGGTCATAGGCGGCAACGTATAGAGCGATTCTGACGACGACATGAAGATGCCGGACAACCGTCCGAGGGACTATTCGCCGCAGATTCAGACCGCCCGAGACGAATAAACCGGCCCATGTCGATGGAACCCGTTGGTGAAGCGTTGTGACAAGACACAGAGAGTTCAAAGGAGATCTTCATGCTTCAGTCATGATCCATTGCCCACTATGTGTGGATGACCGTGACGGATCCGAGAGGTATGGACGCCCAAGGTGTCCACGTTCGACGCGAGGAGGAGGTGGACGGGCCGAATTCATCCCCAAGGTGGTCGTCCGGTACCTTCTCCGAGCATAGAGTCGTGGATATGGAGGCGGAGCAGGAGCCGCAGCCCGACGTGGTGTCCTCGAGCGGTGGAACGACGCTCGTCGAACGAGCTCTGGCCCTCGTTCGGGTGGATTTTCCAACTGAACGGGGACGGCCGGAACGACTGTGGTTCGCTCTTGCAGCCCTGGTTTCGATCGTCGGGTCTCTCGCCGCTGACGTCCTGCTCGTGGCTATCGGCACCACTGTGTTTCCCGCCACCAAAGGGTACGTGCATTTCCGGTTGTCCGACTACGGGAAGCTCACGGTCGTCGGGGTGGTCATCGCGTGTGTGGCGTGGCCCATCGTGACGTGGATCTCGTCTTCTCCGAGGTGGTTGTTCTTTCGCCTCGCCGTGGTGGTCACGCTGTTTCTGTTGCTGCCTGACCTGTACATCCTGTGGAAGGGTCAACCGGCCAAGGCGGTTGCCGTCCTCATGGTCATGCACCTGGCCATCGCGGTTGTGACCTACAACGCACTCGTCCACCTGTCTCCCGCCACCAGGCGAGTCCGACGGGCTGACATTCCGGCGCCCGGGTGACCCGGCCCTCGAACCCGCGCCGGTGCTCGGCCCGAGGTGCCTATCACACAGTAAACTTACAGATCGTTCACAGGGACCTCTCAAGTCTCCTCGTCAGACTGACCAGATGTCGTCGGCGACGAGGATAACCCCGGCACCTCGGAGTGCCCCCACCGGCCGGCCGCCTGTGTCACGGCCCGGGCATGCGCCTCTGCCCTGGGTCGGCGACGCCTTCGCCGGCCTGGCGGGGCTCGGTCTGGGCGTGACGCTCGCACTGGTCATCACCGACGAGACTCGTGGCTCGCTCGCCGCGCCCGGAGGCTGGTTCATTGCCGGGGGCCGTTTGGCTGGGTTCACTGGTGCTTACCTGCTGTTGATCATGGTCGTTCTGATCGCGCGGCTGTCGTGGCTGGAACGGGCCGTGGGCCAAGATCGACTTCTGCGGTGGCACCGCCGGCTCGGACCGTGGGTGCTGTGGCTCATCACTGCTCACGTCCTGCTCATCACCCTCGGCTATGCGCAGTTCGCCAAGGTGGGGCCGCTACGTCAATTGTGGGTCTTCCTCTCTTCGTATCCCGATCTTCTCGCTGCGGCCGTGGGCTTCTGTCTACTCATCTTGGCCGGTATCACGTCGATCAGGATCGCCCGACGGCGCATCAAATACGAGACCTGGTGGGTCGTCCACCTCTACATGTACCTGGCGCTGGCGCTCGCATTCGCCCACCAGATCGTCACCGGTGGGTCATTTGTGGGTCATCCACTCACTCGGGCTGTGTGGATCTTTGTGTGGGCGTCGACGGCAGGGATGGTCATCGTCTTTCGGGTCCTCCAACCGTTCGGTCGGAGCCTCAGGCACCAGCTGCGGATCGCCTCCGTCCACGAAGAGGCCCCGGGAGTGTTCTCGGTCGTCTGTTCCGGTCGGCGCCTCGATCGGCTGGCCGTCTCGGGGGGTCAGTTCTTCCAGTGGCGCTTCCTGACGAAGGAGTTGTGGTGGCATGCCCACCCCTACTCGCTCTCCGCGCTCCCCCGGCCCCCGTACATCCGGGTCACCGTCAAAGGGCTCGGCGATCAGAGCCGGGCCGTGGCCCGGCTCAAACCCGGCACTCGCGTGGCCATCGAAGGTCCTTACGGAGCCTTCACCCATCACGCCCGGTCCTCCGATCGGGTCGTCCTCATCGGCGCCGGCGTCGGGATGACACCCCTGCGCGCACTTCTCGAGGACCTGCCCGAGTGGGTCGCCGCCACCGTTATTGTGCGGGCGTCGACTCCTCAAGACATCGTCCACCGCGATGAGATCGCCTCTCTTGTCGCCGACCGGGGAGGTCAGTTTCACGAGCTCATCGGCTCGCGGCACGAGGTTCCCTTCGATTCCCGCGTTCTGCGCCAGCTGGTACCTGACGTTGCCAGCTGCGACGTGTACGTCTGTGGCCCCGAGGGCTTCAGCAAAAGGGTGATGGCCGCCGCCCGAAGACTCGGAGTCCGTGGCGACCACATCCACCACGAAGCATTTTCCTTTTGAGAGATCAGACGCAATCGGCATTGCGCCCGGAGGATTCGGTATGAGACGTGCCCCCATCGTGATGGTCGCCACCGCGGCAGGCCTGGTCGGCGTATTGAGCTTTCATACAAAAGCGGCTCGTCCCATTCTCGGTGGGCTACCCTCGGCGTCGGCGACGACCGGTTCCCCGACCTCCTCCGGCCCGACCGGCTCATCTCCGGCTCCAAGTACGACCGGCTCGAGTCCTCCCCCTGCGTCAACAACACCCACGAACGTTCCTCCGACGACGCCGACGACTGTTCCCTCGACGACCCGAACGGCGACGGGTCCGCTCGTCAACTACAGCTATGGCGTCCTGTCGGTTTCGGTCACCGTTGCCGGGGGAAAAATCACGAAGGTCGGGATCGGATCACTCGATGATGGTGGGAACTTCCGATCCCAGTCCATCGACCAGCAGTCGATCCCGACTCTCGAACAAGAGGCGATACAGGCACAGAGCGCCAACATCCAAGGAGTATCGGGCGCCAGCTACACGAGCGCCGGGTTCGAGCGGTCGCTCCAGGGAGCCCTCGGCAAGCTTGGCGTGTCATGAAGTCCGACGTTCATGGCGCGCCCGCATCGCACCCTGTGACACGCCGCCGCGAGCACGTCATGGGCACGGTTGTGACCATCGACATCTACTCCGAGCAGACAACGTGTGGTCCCGAAATCTCTGTGGGACTCGCTCGGGCACGCGCCACTCTCAGGCAGGCCGACGCAGTCTTCAGCACCTGGAAGGCGGACAGCCCCATGAGCCGTTTGCGCCGAGGGGAGATCTCATGCGCGGAAGCTCCCCCTGAGGTGGGGGACGTTCTTGAGCTCTGCGCCACCGCACGCGAGCTCTCCGGCGGGTGGTTCGACCCGTGGGCGATGCCTGGGGGCGTCGATCCGACAGGATATGTGAAGGGCTGGGCCGCCCAGCGTGCCCTCGGCGCTCTCGTCTCGGGCGGGGTGCCCGGCGCCTTGGTGAACGCTGCCGGCGACGTGGCGAGCTTCGGAGGCCCTCATCCTGCCACCGCCTTCAGGATCGGCATCGTCGATCCCTTTGCGCCGCGACAGTTGGCGTGCATCGTCGAGCTCGCCGGAGCCATTGCCACGTCGGGCAGGTACGAGCGCGGCGAACATCTCATCGATCCACAGACACGACAGCCGGCATCACGCGCCGCGTCGGCCAGCGTGACGGGACCCGACCTCGGTCTCGCCGACGCCCTAGCGACGGCACTGGTCGTCGCCGGCAAGACCGCCCTGACGTCAATCGACGCCATCGATGGCTACGAGGGGTTTGTCATTTCCTTCGACGGCACGTGGCAATGGACCGATGGGTTCGCGTTCGCGTCGTCCGATGCCTGTCCCATACGGCGCGGGAACGCGGCGTGACGGCCTGATAGGTCGTGCCCTCGAAACCGAGGGGTCTTCACGCTGCCGTAATGTTCGCTCCTCAGGGTGACGAGGTAGATTGTCGACCCTCAGCGGCACCCGACGCACCCTCGCTGAGGGCGGTCATGAACAGACCGCTCGGTATCGCTGCGGAGCGTCGGCGGTACCCCTGCCGAGGATGAGCGGGCCACTGTTCGGAGAACACGACCCGAACGCCGTCCGGGTCTGAGAACCGGTTTCGTGGGCCTTGCTGCCGCGCGCCTCTCTTCGTCCAAGCGAGCCGGGAGTCCCTTCTGGCACCGCCGGGTGACGCGCGTCATCGGCAGCCTGATCCTGGTCGGTGTGCTCGTACTGCTCGTGGCTCTGGATTTGATTGTCTCCCCTACGAGCGTGAAATCGCCTGCGAGCCAACATCGAAAGCCGTCACCGGTGGCCGCCCCGCCCCTCGCAGCCGAATCGGGTCTGCTGCCCTGGCAGTTGAACACGCCAGTCAGCCGGTCGGCTGGGTGGCGTCAGAGATGCGACGGCCTGACATCGGCAACCGCGGCTCCGCCGAAATGCTCACACAGAGCGGCTCGGCCGAAGAGGTCGCAGGAGTCACTGTGGGCCAGCCTCACGAGATTCCCGATCTGGTGGCCGGGCACATCGAAGCGGGTGCCGACGAAGTTATCTTCAGCCTCTCCTTCGCCGACTCGACAGGACTCATAGCGCTCGGTGAGGCGTTCGGGTTGCCGCCTTCTTAGCGTTGCGTCGAGGATCGTCCAGAACAATGGCATCGGGGTTCGCCGGACATGATGCGAGTGGTTTGGGCGGGTCGTCCCCAAGCCCCCGGCGGTCGAGCTTCAGGATCAATGAGGCTCTCCGGCTTTGGCGCTTCCCACCCTCGGTCAGCCGCCGCGGCCCTAAGTCGGTCGCCGCCGGGCACCTCGATTGGGAACCGCTCCAAGCTCCCGGCCATTCGTCACGAACGCCGCCACCCCAAAAAAGGCCCGAGCTGACCTGGCCGGATCGGTTTTGGTCGTACCCGACAAAGTGGCGATCGCCACTACGGATCAGTCCGTTGGTGCCCCATCGAAGCCGCCACCCCCTCACCGAGCGTGCTCGACGCCGCCAGATCCGGCGAGCTGCCTCAGATCTTTCTGAGAGCTTGGCGGCCGGCGCTGAAGGGCGGCGTGGCCCCTGAGGCCAGCCTGAAGATAACCTTGGACCATGGCGCTACCCAAGATCATCAGTGTCGATGACCACGTCGTCGAGCCTCCGCATGTCTGGCAGACCTGGTTGCCCGAGAAATACCGAGAGAGAGGCCCCCGGGTCGAGCGCAAGAAGTGGGGCGGTTTCAAGCACCTCTCGGGCGCCAAGTACGACATGAAAGAGGACGAGGGGGGCGATTGGGGCGACGCCTGGATCTACGACGACGAGCTGATCTACGTCCAGAAGAAATTCGTCGCCATTCCCCAGGCCGCCACGTCCCTCGACGCCCAGGGCAACATCGTCTTCGACCGGACGCAGATGACCATGACGGCCATCACCTTCGACGATATGCGCAAGGGCTGCTGGGACCGTGACGAGCGAGTCAAAGATCTGGCCCTCAACTACACCGATGGTTCCCTTCCCTTCCCCACCTTCCCCCGCTTCTGTGGACAGACGTTCCACGAAGGCAAGGACAAGGAACTGGGACTGGCTTGCGTCAAGGCCAACAACGACTGGATGGTCGAGGAGTGGTGCGAGCCCTCGGGTGGGGTAAATATCCCCCTCTGCATCATCCCGTTGTGGGACGCAGAACTGGCCGCCGCCGAAACCAAGCGCAACGCAGAGCGCGGCGTCCGAGCCATCGCCTTTAGCGAAATGCCCACCCGGCTGAAGCTCCCGAGCATCAACACTGACTACTGGGATCCCCTGTGGCAGGTCTGCAACGACTATGGCGTCACGGTGTGTATGCATGTCGGCTCCAGTAGCTCGAACCCGGTGGCCTCACCCGACTCGAACAAGGCCGTCGGGGTCACCCTCGGCTTCAACAACGCCATAGCGTCCTTGGCCGACTGGCTCTTCTCCGGCAACCTGCTCCGGTTCCCCAAGCTGAAGCTGGCTTATTCCGAGGGCCAGATCGGCTGGATTCCCTATGTTCTCGAGCGCGCCGACACCGTCTGGGAGATGCACGACGCCTGGACCAACGCCAAGGAATCGATCCCGGTCCTCCCTTCGACGCAGTATTACGGTCGTATCTTCGGCTGCTTCACGGCCGACCGACATGGATTGCGCTCATTGGAAGAGGTCGGCGAGGACAACATCTGTTTCGAGACCGACTACCCGCACACCGACACGACATGGCCACACTCTGAGGCCTACATCGAGAAGTTGTGTGCCGGTCTCGACGACGATGTCGCCTACAAAATCCTGCGGGGAAATGCCATTCGGATGTTGGACCTCGATCGGGTCTAACCCTCCGGCCCCGTCGAAGGGGCCGGTCGGCCTGTCCATGTCCTTGATTCGAGGCCTTGCGTCGCCATCCTGCATCGTGCCCGACCCAACCTGACGCGCCCTCGAACTTGTCGGGGGTTGATATCCATGCCCCCACGGCGCGTTTCTCGTTTGTCTCGGGGTCGACGGGTCGGCGTCACGTCGGTTGGGTACACGTTTGGTACCGACGCGACGGCCCGTTCGTTGTCATCGACAAATAAACGGGTTCTCCTGGTGCTGACCAGGAATTTCACCGTATCCTGGACAAGGAGGAAGGGGGCTGGGGATGGAGTTCAGGGTCCTCGGCCCGCTCGAGGTCATCGATGGCAACGGACTGCCGGTCGAGCTTCCAAGCGCGGCCCAGCGCCGTCTGGTCTGCCTCCTTCTGATCAAGGCCGGCTCGGTGGTGTCGGTCGACGCCGTCACCGAGCACCTGGATCTCTCGCCTGGAGCGCTTCGGACGGCAGTGAGTCGCCTGCGTCGGGTTCTCGGGTTCGAGACTCTGGTGAGCGTGCCGCCCGGCTACGAATTGCGACCCGACACCTTGGACACCGTGGACTTCCAACGGCATCTGGCCGACGCCGCCACCGCGGGGGCCACCGGGGCCCGACGGGCTCTGGAACAGGCACTCGCTCTCTGGAGGGGTGACGCCTACGCCGAGTTTGCCCATGAGGAGTGGGCGCTGGTCGAGTCGAGACGGCTGGCCGAGCTCCGGTCGGGGGCCATCGAAGATCTGGTCGGACGCCTGATCGAAAAGGGCGAGTGGAGCGCAGCCATCGCCACCGTCGAGCCCCTCATCGCCGATCACCCCTTTCGCGATCGGCCCCGGGGCCTCTTGATGACGGCCCTGGCCGACTCCGGTCGTCGGACCGACGCCCTGAGGGCCTTCCAGACGTATCGGTCGTTCCTCATCGAGGAGATCGGGACGGACCCGTCAGCCGAGTTGGTAGCTCTCGATCGGGCCATCGCCAGTCAGTCCGCCCTGGGCACCGGAATCGAATCACCCGTGCCGCAGGCCAGCGAGAATGTCGCCGTCCTCGTTACCGACATGGCCGGGTCGACGGCCCTGACGTTGCATCCGTCGAAGGACGCCGTCGAGGAAGTGCACCGCGGGCATTTCTCGATCTTGCGTCAGGCCGTGGCCGAAGCCGGAGGTACCGAGGTCAAGGCCTTCGGCGACGGGCTGATGGTCGTCTTCGCCACGGCCTCGGCGGCCTTGTCGTGTGCGGTGGCCATGCAGCAGAGCGTGGAGCGCGACAATCGCATTCGCGAACATAAAGTCGGTCTTCGTATCGGTTTGAGCGGCGGTGAGGTCACCAAAGAGGGTGACGACTATGCCGGCGATCCGGTCATCGAAGCGGTCCGCCTGTGCGCCGCTGCAGTCGGAGGCCAGATTCGGGCGTCCGAATTGGTGCGGTCCATGGCCGGCCGGCGACGTCCCCACGTTTACAGGAGTCTCGGACCGTTGGTTCTCGAAGGGCTCACCGATCCGGTGGAGGCCGTCGAGGTCTCCTGGGATTCCCTTACTGGAATTCTTGTCGCCGCCGTGCCCCTCACGACAGGCTTGTCCCGTCGCCCCGGGCTTGGTGTGATCGGGCGCGAGGTCGAGCTCGAGACGGTAAAAGAGGCGGCCAAGCGGGTTACTGGGGGAGAGGGGCGCGAGGTGCTCCTCGTCGCCGGCGAGGCCGGCCAGGGCAAGACGACGCTCATGGCCGAGGCGGCCCGGGCCGCTTTCGATGACGGGGCCTACGTCTTGTTCGGGCACTGTGAAGAAGATCTGGCCACCCCGTACCAACTCTTTGTCGAGGCCATCGGGCACTACGTCACCCATGCTCCCGAAGGCGACCTCCGGGCCCACGTGGCGGCCCATGGTTCGGAGCTCTCTCGGCTCGCTCCCTCCCTGGCCACCCGGATCCCAGATCTCCCGCCGTCGATGGCCTCTGACTCCGATACCGAGCGCTACCTCCTTTTCGCCGCCGTGGTGGGTTTATTGGCGCTGGCATCGCAGCGCCAACCGGTGGTGTTGGTGTTCGACGACCTCCAGTGGGCCGACGCCGGGAGCCTGGAGCTGTTGCGTTATGTGACGGCGGCCGACCAATCGATACGCCTTCTCGTTTTGGGCGCCTTCCGTGACACTGAGCTGCCGAGGAACCATCCTCTGCTCGAGACTCTGGCCGCTCTCCGACGGCTCAGTGGCATCAACCGGATCGAACTGACGGGGCTCGATGACCAAGACGTGGTCTCGTTCATGGAGGCGGCCGCCGGCCACACCCTCGACGTGGCGGCCGTTGGTCTCGCCCATGCCGTGCACCGCGAGACGGATGGAAATCCCTTCTTCGTGGGTGAAGTTCTTCGCCATCTCACCGAGACCGGCGCCGTTTACCCTGACGCTGACGGGAGGTGGGTAGGGGTCGGCAGCCTCGAGAGCGTGGGTCTGCCCGACAGCGTCCGTGAGGTGATCGGCGCCCGAGTCGGCCGCCTGGGGTCCACCACCGGGAGAGTGCTGCGCTTGGCCGCGGTCATAGGTCGCGACTTCGACCTCGATGTCCTGGCCCAGACTTCGGCCGTTTCAGAAGACGAACTGCTCGATGTTCTCGACGCTGCCACCGGTGCCGCCCTGGTGCGTGAGTTACCCACGGCGCCCGGAAGTTACAGCTTCACCCACGCCCTCATTCAACACACCCTCTACGGGAACCTGGGTCCGACCCGTCAAGCCCGTGTCCATCGCCAAGTGGCTGAGGCTCTCGAAGACCTGTGCGGAGGGCGCCCGGGCGTCCGCGTCGGCGAATTGGCCCGCCATTGGTTCAATGCGGCCGAACCGAAAGACCTGAACAAAGCTCTCGACTACTCCCGGCAGGCGGCCGACGCCGCTCTCGAGGCACTGGCTCCCGGCGAGGCGCTCCGGTATTACGGCCAGGCTCTCGATCTCCACGCGGCGAGCGACGATCCCGATCCGGCCCTCGGCATCGACCTCCTCATCGGCATCGGCGTGGCCCAGCGTCAAACAGGAGACCCCATCTTTCGCGACACCCTCCTGGGAATCTGCCACCAGGCCGCCGCTATCGGTGACACCGATCGCTTGGTGACCGCCACGCTGGCCAATGACCGGGGCTGGTACACCACTGCCGGCGCCATCGACACAGACAAAGTCGAGGTTCTCGAGATGGCCCTTGATCGGCTACCGGTTGACGACCCCGACCGGGCCCTCCTGTTGGCCACCCTGTGTTCGGAGCTGAGCGTCGGGAGCCCACTCGAACGTCGCCAGACTCTGGCTAATGAGGCGCTGGCCCTGGCCGAGGCGACGGCTGACGACGCCATTATCGTCCGGGTCCTCAACAGCATCTATTACCCCCTTCACGTGCCCTCTCTCCTGGAGCAGTCGTTGGCCCGGACAGCCGAGGCTGTTGCCCGAGCCGAACGGGTGGGCGATGCCATGCTGCGCTTCCTGGCCTTCCACAATCGGCATTTGGTGGCTTACGTAGCCGGGGACATGGATGAGATGAACCGGTGCGTGTCGGTCATGAGAGCCCTGGCCGACCAACTCGACCAGCCCATGTTGCGTTGGACGGTGACCTACGCCCAGGCCACGCAATCTGTGATTACCGGCGACACCGACCGGGCGGAGGAGTTGGTCATGGAGGCCTTCCAATTGGGCAGCGAGAGCGAACAGCCCGACGCCGTCTTGACCTTCGGTCTGCAGCTGATGGCGACAAGACTCCAGAAGGGAACCTTGGGCGAGCTGGTTCCTCTGATCAGGGAAATGGCTCTCCAGGCGACGGACGTACCCGATGTCGTGAATGCGGGACTGACTCTGGCCCATGCTGAGGCCGAAAGTATCGAGGAGGCCCGCCAGCTGTTGGAGGAAGCTGCTTCAGGAGGATTTGAACTCCGTCTCGACGCCTCCTGGATCATCGGAATGTGCGGTTTCGCCGAGGGCGCCATCGTGGTCGGGGATCCAAAGTACGCCGAACCCCTCTTCGGCCGGCTGTCTCCCTGGGCCGGGCAGTGGTGCACCACCGGCATCACCGGACAAGGACCCGTCTGCCACTACGTCGGAGGCCTGGCTGCCGTTCTGGGTCGCTTCGATGAGGCGGACAGCTACTTCGCCCAAGCCGCCACCATGAGCGCACGCGCTGGTGCCAAGTTCTTCGCCGCCCGGACAGACTTCTTGTGGGGAACGATGCTGATGAAACGCCATGGGTCGGGTGATGCCGAGAAGGCGCGGCAGTTGCTGGCCCGGGCCCACCGGGCGGCGAAGGCGCACGGCTACGCACGAGTGGAGCAACGTGCCGCCGCCGCCCTCGGGCGCCTGGTGGCGTGACGGCCTGTCGGGCTAAGAATCGTCGTGGCCCTTCTAACCGGTCGACCGACGGACAGGCCATCGCCGATCTAGGAAGGGTTGCGAAAGATTGTCGATTTCCAGATCTCCCGTTCGTCTTTCATCCAGATCATCCCCACCAGACCCACGACTGCATGAGAGACCATGACTGACTCTTCCACCGAAGGAATCAAGACGGTGCTTCATCCCGTTTCCGATCTGGTCGCGGCCAAAAAGGTGTACCCGCCCTGCTCGGCGTAGCGCCCCAGCCTGCTCGACCGGCTGGTCGACGCCGGCAAGTCGGTCATTGTCATCGAGCATCACCTGGCCGTCATGGCGCACGCCGACTGGATCATCGACCTCGGCCCCGGTGCCGGCCACGAGGGCGGTCGGATCGTCTTCGAGGGCACACCGGCCGGTCTCGTCGCTGCCCGCTCCACCGTCACCGGTGAGTACCTGGCGGACTACGTCGGGACCTGACCGGTACCGTGAGACGACCCGTCTCACTCCCTGAGCAAAAGCGGCTGTCGCTCTCACCCGGACCGCAGATGAAAGAGCAGGGGACTCGCCCTAGGCGCGCGGCCGCTTCTTCTCGGGGTCGTAGATGGCCAGCGGTGCGACCGTGGCGGGGATCGTCGTCGTCCCAAAAGCCACCTCGACGCGCTCATCGTCCCGGGCCACCTCCGTGTCGAGGACGGCCAGCGCGATGGGCCCAAAACGCGGGCTCAGGGCCGGGCTGGTCAGCGTGCCCACCGCGGTACCGTTCTGGCTGACCTCGACGCCGTATTCCGGCAGGACATCGCTCTCGAGCCGAAGAGTCTTGAATCGCCGTGGGGGATTCTCCGCCACCGCCTTCAGGGCGTCGCTCCCGAGGAACTCCACCTTGCCGAGGGCGACCACCCGATCGAACGAGAGGTCGTAGGGGGTGCGCTCATGGGGGCTGTAGTCGTAGTCCGTGACGACCAGTCCGGCTTCGACGCGCAGGACCTCGATCACCCCCACGCCGAAAGGTTGGGCTTTCAGCTGCGACACGACGACATCCCAGAGACCGGCGGCATGCTCGGGCCGGCAGAAGAGCTCGTAGCCCAGTTCGCCACCGAATCCGGTGCGTGACACCACGCACGGCACACCACCGACCTCGGTCGGTTCAGGTAGAAAGCGGAAGTAGGGCAGTTGCGAGATATCGGCCTGACAGAGGGGAACGAGCGCTTCCCGAGCCCGGGGACCCTGTAAACCGAGGTGCGGCATGGTCAGGGTGACAGCCTCGATGGCCACGTCGAGCCCACTGGTGGCTTCGGCGAAGTGATCGGCATGCCCTGAGCCGTTCGTCATCACCCAGACCCGGTCGTCCAGTCGGTAGACGGTGCCGTCGTCGATCATGAGTCCGTCAGCGTCGCAGAAGGCGCCGTAATGGACCTGGCCGACCTCGAGTCCGAGAACGTTGCTCGTGTGCACCCGTTGGGCGGCGGCCAGGGCGTCGGGACCGCGGAATTCCCACTTGTTGAGAGGCGAGACGTCCCACACGCCGAGGTCATCGCGCACGCCGCGATACTCGGCATCGGCATCCCCGAAGCCTTCGGTCCAGTACCAGCCCCCTTCTTCCATGAAGCTGGCGCCGGCCGCGGCGGCGACCTCGTAGAAGGGGCTGCGGATCGAGTCGGTTGGCATGTCCGGACCTTAGATCGCAGGACCAACCTCGGACCACGGGGTGAGCCGCTACCGGCTGTGTTCGACGCCCGGGCCGGGGGTGTCAGCCGTCATCCGAGCGCTGCGGAGAGCGGAGCGGCGCACTTTGCCGGCGTCGTCACGGAGGGGCGTGTCCACGAATTCAATGGTCCGAGGAATCTTGTACACGACCAGGCGTTCGGCTGTGAAGGCGATCAGATCCTCGGGCTTCACGGTTGCCGGGTCAGCTTCGACGATGGCGTGCACCCGACTGCCCCGCTCGGCATCCGGCAGACCGATCACGGCGCACGATCGGACGGCGGGATGTTCGGTCAGGGCCGACTCGACTTCGGCCGGGTAGACGTTCGATCCACCCACCAGGATCATGTCCTGAGACCGGTCTCCGAGGTACAGGTAGCCGTCTTCATCGAGCCAACCCATGTCGCCCAATGACTCCCAACCTCCGGAGCGGACTCGGGCTTCGGCTCCGACATACCGGTAGGCGGGGGTCGAACGGGACGACCGAAGCCAGACCTCGCCCTCCTCCCGGGGACCGAGGATGACACCGTCGGGGTCGCAGATCTGGACGTCGCCTCCGACCGGACGACCAACGGAGCCCCTGTGTTCGAGCCATTCGGTGCCGGTGATGACGGTCCGAAGCTGGGCCTCGGTGCCGGCGTAGAGCTCGAAGATGCGCTCGGGTCCGAGCCACTCGATCCAGGCTTCTTTGAGCCAAGGCGGACACGGTTCGGCCAGGTGCCACACGACCCGTAGGGCCGAGAGGTCGTACCGCTCCCGTACTTCGCTAGGGAGGTTCCAGATCCGCCTCATCATGGTGGGGACGAGGTACACCACGTCGGCCCGGTGCTCGGCCATCGCCGCCAACGTGGCCTCGGCGTCGAAGCGGGGTAAGACGACGACGTGGCTTCCGTGCAGCAGGGCGAAGCACGCCCAGACGATGGGCCCGTTGTGGAAGAGAGGCCCGGGCATGACCAAGCAGCCGTCCCGACTGAACAGAAGAGCGGCGTCGGCCGACGGATCGATCAGGCCCGGATCACCGGAGACGATCAGCTTGGGCCGTCCGGTCGACCCACCTGAGGTCGGAGCCTTCCAGGCCGGACTGACGGCATCGTCCAGTGTGATCGTCTCCGACGGAACCGGAGGCTCGAAGCCAATCGGCAGGCAGACGCGGCCCGGCAAGACATCGGGATCGACGCCGAGGACGACGACGGGATCAGCCAGCTCCACCACTGCTTCCAGTTCGCGGCGCGGCAGTCGTGCGCTGACCGGTTGGGGGATGGCGCCCAGCTTCCAGAGGGCCACGGCGGCAATGAACCACTGCAGGCTGTTGGGCAGGGCCATCGTCACCATGTCGCCCGTGCCCACGCCGAGACGGCGGAACTCGACGGCCAGGGCATCTGATTGTTGGTCGAGCGCTAACCGGTCGAGAGTCGATTCCCCACAGGTGACGGCCGGGGCATCGGGTCGATCCGCGGTCAGTCTCCGCAATTGGGCGGCGAACGAGATCAGTTCAGCCACGGACGGAAGCCGGTCAGTCTCCGGCCAGCCGGGGTGGAAAACCGCCCCTGCTGATCGGCCCCCACGTATCGGGCACGACCCGGATCAGGACCTTGCCCTGGACGATCATGGCTCGGCGGTACTCGTCCCAGTCCGAATGCTCCCCGCTGATGGACCGGAAGTACGTCACCAGACCTTCCACGGCCTCGGGCAGATCCACGATCGTCGTCATCCCCGAAACCTGAACCCACTCCCCGGCGAAGCTGTCAGACAGAACGCACAGTTGCGCTTGCGGGCGGATTCGCAGGTTCCGCACCTTGGCTCGCTCGGGGTAGCTGGCCACCAGGATTGTCCCGTCGGGATCCACCCCCATGGTCACCGGTGACATCTGGGGAGTGCCGTCCGCTCTCCGGGTGCTCAGGATGGCGTTGTGACGGGGGCGGATGAATTCCTCCAACCCGGACCGATCAACCTGCGTGTCGGTTGCCATCGGACGAGCCACCAGCCGAACGTACCATCGGCCAATTCGATAGCGCTGCTTCCCTGGAGGTCGAGTGCTACCGCTTCAGAACCCGGGTGTCTTCGATCCTCGTCTTCCGGGTCAGGACTTGGTAAATGGTGACGACCGCGAACCAGGCAATCCACGTGCCGACAAAGAGAGCCACGAACTCAAGGACGACGAGAAGGATGTCAAGAATGGGGACCGCCGTCATCGGAGCGTCCCATGGTCGAGGTCAGCCTGGTTTCGAGTCATTGTCCCTCCAAGACGACCGCCGGGTCCTGCCGTGGAGACCCAGCGCCAGCCTGAGTCACTCCGATCAACGGGCTGTCTCATCGGGGCCAAAAACAACCCAATCAGGTGCCCCAGGTGTCACTTCCGCACCGATCCGTGGGGTTCATGGCGGCGGGTTCCCGTTCCGCTCTGTCCTGTTGACAAAAAGAGCCGGGGCCGGGATGCTCGTCAGTAACCAATATCCAAGGTGGGGACGATTGAAATGGGTCACGACATGCGGAGTCGAACAGTTGGGCGCGTGCGGACATATGCCACTCTCGGCGCAGTGGTCGCTCTGATCGGAGGTCTTGGGTTCACCCAGATCGCCGGGGCGACGCCGAGTGCCACCAGCGCTCTGTCGAATAGCCGACCCTTGTTTGTTGCTCAGGCCAAGGATCTGGGGGCGGTGCGCGCCTCCGAGCAGGTCGACTTCGAGGTCCTGTTGAATCTGCCCAACGAGTCCGCCGTGGAGGCAGAGGTTCAGGCCCTGTCGACTCCGGGCAATCCCTTGTTCCGTCACTTCTTGACACCGGCCCAGTTCCGTTCCACCTACTCGCCGTCGGCTGCCTCCGTGGCCGTCGTCGAGGCCTGGGTGCGTCACGCCGGCCTGAAGGTGGCATCGGTGGCGCCCAGCCGTCTCTATGTCGAGGTGACCGGCACGATGGGCCGCGCCGAATCATTGGTCGGAACCACCCTCCACACGTACGCCTACCACGGCCAGGATCTGGCTGAGCCGGTGAGCAACTACAACGTCCCCACCACGTTGAGCGGCGACGTGGCGGGCATCGTCAACCTCGACGATGCGTCATTGATGCAGAAGCCGGCCACCGACACCGGTTCCGCTTCGACGGCCGGTCCGACCAAGTCATCGCCCGACGGCACCCTTCCCGGTCCCCCGGCCGGCGTGCACTACGGCGTCCAACCCTGCTCGGCCTACTACGGCGAGAAGATCGCCAACGACAAGCCGACGGCCTACGGCCAGGCTTGGCCGTACACGATCTGTGGTTACAACGCCGACCAGTACGAGAAGGCATTCGGGTTGTACAACGGGATCCAGAGCGGCACCAACGGCAGCGGGGTCACCGTGGCCATCACCGACGCCTACGCCTCACCGACCATGCTGTCCGACGCCGACACCTGGTCGACCCAGAACGACCTTCCGACCTTCGGTCCGGGCCAGTACACCCAGGTCCCTGTGAAAGCTGACAAGTACAGCAAGGAAAAGCTGTGCGGGCCCCAGGGCTGGTACGGCGAGGAGACCCTCGACGTGGAGTCGGTCCACGCCATGGCTCCGGGCGCCAACATCGTCTACGTCGGGGCCAAGAACTGCGCCGGTGGACTGGACACGGCCTGGGCCTCCACCATCGACAACCATCTGGCCTCGGTGGTGACCGACTCGTGGAATGACAACACCGAGGTGGTGCCGGCCGGCCTGGTCGACTTTTACCAGGAGTACCTCCTGGAAGCCGCCACCACGGGCATGACGGTGATGTTCTCGTCGGGAGACTACGGGGATGAGGTCGCCTCCACCGGAACCAAGCAGGTGTCGGTGCCGGACTCCGATCCCTACGCCACGGCCGTCGGTGGTACCAGCACCGAGATCGGTCAGAGCGGCAACATCGTCTTCCAGGCCGGGTGGTCGAGCTTCTACTCGACCATTTCAAAGTCGGGGACCTCGTGGACACCGAAGCCGCCGGGAGTGTTCTCCAGTGGCGCCGGCGGTGGCACGAGCATTCTCTTCGGTCAGCCCTTCTACCAGGTGGGTGTGGTTCCGGCCAAGATCTCCAAGGACAACGGAAAGACCCCCATGCGGGCCGTTCCTGACGTGGCCATGCCCGCTGACCCGAACACCGGTTTGGAGATCGGTGAGACGCAGACCTTCTCCGACGGGACCTACTACGCCACCTACCGTCTGGGCGGAACCAGCCTTTCCTCCCCGCTCTTCGCCGGCGTGGTGGCCGATGCCGTCCAGAACAACGGTTCGGCCATTGGGTTCATCAACCCGTTGCTCTACAAGGACATCGACACCTCGGCCATCACCGACGTCACGGCCCCGAGTTCAACCGAAGCCACGGTTCGAACCAACCTGACGAACCCGGCCGACGCCTCGAGCCCGCTCACATGGGTGCTGCAGACCATTGACGTCCCCACCAAGATCTTCGCCGCTCCCGGCTACGACGATCAGACCGGTGTGGGTACGCCCAATGGGGCCTTCTTCCTGCAAGCCATGAAGTACTAGTTGGGAACCGGAGGACCCACCGAGTAGCGGTGGGTCCTCCGGTCGTTCTTCCGCTGGCCCCGGCGTTCCCGGGTCATGGAACCCGGAACGTTTCGGGCCACCTCTCGCCCCAGCTCACCGGTCGGTGAACGTCGGCTGGTGATCTCGGATGCGGACGTGAATCCCGTCCACCTTTTCTGTCCTCCGGAGGCGTCCGGGGATCACCCGGTGGCCGAATTCGTGGGTGACGTGTCATTGACGCCATCGTCGGGACGGTGCACGCTGACGTCGATGGATGAACGCCACGTGGTCATCGTTGCTTTTCCCGGGCTCCAGTCCCTCGACGCCGTGGGTCCGTTCGAGGTATTCGCCGGCGCCACCCGCGCCGCCCGTGCCTTGGGTCGGCCGGGTGGCTACCGGGTTGACCTGGCCTCTTCGGGAGGAAGCCCGGTCCGGGCCGCCAGCGGGGTCGGCCTGTGCACCGTTCCCCTGCCGGACCCCGACCAGCCCATCGATACTTTGGTTCTCCCCGGCGGGGAGCAGGCGCAAGCGGCCCGCGGCGATGAGGAGCTCCTGACCTGGATCAGAAGGGTGGCACCCCGGTGCCGACGGGTGGCCACCGTGTGTACGGGCGCCTTCCTGGCCGCCGAAGCCGGTCTTCTCGACGGCCGTCGGGTGACGACCCACTGGGCCAGCGCCGACCGGCTGGCCGCCGATTTCCCGGCTCTGGAGGTGGATGCCGACCCGATCTACATCCAGGACGGGAAGTTCTGGACCAGTGCCGGTGTCACCGCCGGCATCGATCTGGCCCTGGCCCTGGTGGCCGAGGACCTCGGTGTCGAGGTGGCCCAGACCGTGGCCCGTTGGCTGGTGATGTTCCTGCACCGGCCGGGCGGTCAGACCCAATTCGCGTCGCCCGTGTGGGTTCCCCGGGCTGAACGGTCGGCCGTCCGGGCCGTGCAGACTCTGGTGGAGGTGGCCCCTGGCGGGGACCACCGCCTTCCCGCCCTGGCCGCGGCGGCGGCGATGAGCGTGCGCCACTTCGCCCGGGTGTTCGCCGCTGAAGTGGGCGAGACCCCCGGGCGGTTTGTCGAACGGGCGCGCACCGAGGCGGCCCGGCGTGAGCTGGAGACGACCAACGACACCCTCCATGTCATTGCCGGCCGCTGCGGCTTCGGCAGTGCCGAGACACTCCGACGGGTCTTTCAGAGGCGACTCGGCGTGGCCCCCGATTCCTACCGACGGCGCTTCCGCGTCGATGTCGATGAAAGGAAACCAGCATGACCGAGCAGCTGCAGGTCGTCGTCCCCCTCTTCCCGAGATTTACCGCCCTCGACGGTGTCGGGCCTTACGAGGTCCTGCAACGGATCCCCCAGATCGACGTCACCTTCGTCGGCCACCGAAAGGGCGAAGTCCGTAGTGAGAACGGCATGCTCGGTATCACCGTCGACGCCACCTTTGAGGACTTCCCGCGGCCCGACATCATCGTGTTCCCCGGTGGGGTGGGCACTCGGCCGCTGGAGAAGGACGAGCAGGTTCTCGAGTGGCTGCGACAGGCCCATTCCTCTACGCGCTTCACCACATCGGTGTGCACCGGCTCACTGGTCTTAGGCGCGGCCGGCTTACTCCGGGGCCTTACTGCTACGACGCACTGGTCCTGCTATCCCGAACTGGAAGCCCATGGTGCCGAAGCCACCGTCCGACGGGTGGTGGAGCACCTGGACCAGCGGATCATCACGGCCGCCGGAGTCTCGAGCGGTATTGACATGGCCCTGCGACTGGTGGAGATCCTGGTGGACCGCACCGCCGGAGAAGCTGCGCAATTGATGATCGAGTATGACCCCCAACCCCCCTTTGATGCCGGTTCTCTGGCCAAAGCCGGTGACACGGTGCTCATCCGGGTCATCGAATATGCGCAACTCCGTCAATAACCCCCGATGGCCTTGGCCGCTCAGGCCGCTTGTTCCTCTTCCGCTTCAAGGTGGCGGAGGATGGTGGCCGCCGTTTTCTGAATGCGGTCGCACGACCTTTTGATGCCGGCGATGGCTTCTTCTCCGTTTCCGGCCCAAACGGCCAGGTAGCCGAAGCTGTAGCCACTCGTATCGAGACCGACCTCACGGCAGACGACGTAGGCGGTGGACTCGGCTTCCAGTTCGGCCAGGGCCCGGTCCTCCACGTGTTGGTGGAGCAGGGCATGGGCCAGTTCATGGGCCAGGGTCTTCACTCTCTGGGCCGGACTGTTGTGGATCTCGACCCGGATGCGGCGTTCAGAGGAAGAGCAGTCGCCATTGGTCGTGTCTCCGAATTGGTGATCCTCCACCCGGAATCCGATGGATGCGGCCACGGCCAGGAATCGACCGTAGAAATCCTGCGGGTCCTCGCCGGACAGCTTGCGGCAGACGGTCGGTAGGGCCGGGCCCTCGGTCTGGGCGATGTCGAAAACGGGCACATATTTGAATCCCCGAATGACCGTCTCGTCCGCACCACCGCTGGTTGAGGCCTTCTTGCCCATCATGGGAGCGAGGATCCATATCGCTTTCTCTCCCTTGCGCACGACGCGGTTGAGCTTTCGCCAGGCCTGAAATCCGGCCACGCGGGTGGCTCGGTGGTCCTGAGCGGCGATCAGGAGAACGTTGCCGAAGCTGTAACGATGAAATCGACTCTGGAAGACCAGGTAATCGAGCCAGGCTCCGGACGATGTGAGTTTGGCTATCCCCTCTTCCAACTGGATGAGAAGTTCCGGGTGATTGTTCTTGGTGGTCATGAGGAGGTCCAGTGGGTTCATGGCCAGCGAGCCGCCAGGCGACGCGCGGCCTCGGCGGCAACACGGAGGAGGCCCCCAAGGGGGCGAGGGCCGTTGATACCGGCCGGGGAGGGCGGAAGAAGACAGCGCAGAAGGCGCCTCCGACGATCCCGATGGAGGGGAACCGTAGTGCGGGCCTGTGACAGTCAGACGGGCGGGGGATGGCGAGACGCCGCGGGGACGGCGCTAACCGATGGGAATCTCACCGTCGGGGGAGGTGAGGCGGAGACTCACCGGACCCGGTTCGGGGCCGACGGCCATGACAACGCCCGGGGGAATCTGGCCGTCCATCCACTCGAGGGCGGACCCCATGTCGGGTACCACCACCTCGACACGGGCGAAACCGGTGGCTCCGTTGGGATGGGCCGTGAAGAGACGTGCCGGGTGGGTCGCCGGGTCGTCCCAGGCCATGAAGGCGCAGCGCCACGGCTCGCTCCAGGCCGTGTCCACCGCCACCGACCGCCAGGTGACCGCCGTCCCGTCGGGCCGGATGCGCTGTCGGTGCTCGACCGGTTCTCCCACCCGCACCGACGTCGCCTCGATGTCATCGGGTTCCACCGACCACCGGGCCAGGCCGGGACCGCGGGCCGACAGGGCGGCCATGACCGGGCGTCCCTGGGGTGAGTCGCCGGCTTCGGAGGCGTCGACGACGGCCAGAAGCTCCAGGTACTGCGTCCCGAAAGGCACGATCAAATTGGCGGTGCCGCGACCGGGATGCCGCCCGCCCTCCTCCACCGTCAGGCCGAGCGCCTCCATGCGGCGGCCGGCAGCGGGAAGGTCGGTGACCAGAACGATGGCCTGGACGAGTCGGTCGGCCATGACCCGATTCTGACGCCAAACAATGTCCGGCCACGTTCATCCGACGGAGTTTCCGGGAACCCGGCCCCGCTCGCTGTCGTTTTGGTACGTTCATCGGCGTGGCTATGGGCGACCGGTGAACCGCAGGCGGCCACTCGCTCCCAGTTGGGTGGGAGCGATCATCCTGGCTGGCCTGATCCCGGTGGGTAGCGGGACGGCGTCGGCCTCTGCCCCCGCTCTGGTGCGTGATCCGGCCAGCTTGGTCAATCCGTTGGCCGGGACGGGCTCGACTCCCGTAGCCAAAGGCAATCCGGGCAATGTGGGGGAATTCCCCGGGGCCGACGTTCCCTTCGGCATGATCCAGTGGAGTCCCGACACCACCCCGAACCGCGTCTCCGGTAGTGGTTACTCCTACGCCGACTCGCGTATTTCCGGCTTCAGTCTCACGCACATGAGCGGCACGGGCTGTGCCAGCTACGGAGACGTCCCCGTGCTTCCGACGGTCGGTGCTATCGGAAGCGAACCGCTCAAGGCGAGTGCCTCCTTCTCGCATGCCGTCGAGCAGGCCTCGCCCGGTCGCTACCGGGTGGCCCTGGACCACTCGAAGGTCACCACCGAGCTGACCGTCACCACCAGGTCGGGCCTTTCCCGCTTCACCTTTCCCCCCACCAAGCAGGCCAACGTCCTGATGAAGGTATCGGGAAGCGCCAACGGGGTCACCACCTCCAGCGCCCGGATCATCGGCGACGACGAGATCAGTGGCCAGGTGACGAGCGGGCAGTTCTGTGGCACGGGAACGTCGTACACGCTCTATTTCACGGCGCGTTTCGACCGGCCGTTCTCCTCGGTCGGATCCTGGACCAGTGACGGCGTCACGGCCGGGAACAGAAGTTGTGCCGGAAAAGTCTGCGGGACCTTCGCCACCTTCAACACGGAGACCGACCGGAGCGTCTTGATGAAGGTCGGCATTTCCTTCGTGAGCGCCGGCGACGCCACCCAGAATCTGGCGGCGGAGGATCCGGGCTGGTCGCTCGGCAAGGTCGAGTCAGCGGCCCGCCAGAAGTGGAATGCCCTCCTCGGTCGGATCCGTATCGGTGGCGGAACTCCTACCGCCCAACGGACGTTCTATACCGCCCTCTATCACTCACTCCTGCATCCCAATGTGGTGAGTGACGTGAATGGCCGGTACATGGGGTCCGACGGGCAGATACACCGCACCACCGGGCATCCGAACTACGCCAACTTCTCGGAGTGGGACATCTACCGTTCGGAGATACAGCTCGTCTCCCTGGTCGCCCCTCACCAGGCGGGCGACATGATCCAGTCACTGGTGAACGACGCCCAGCAGGGGGGATGGCTCCCGAAATGGGCCATCGTGGGGGGCGACGCTTCGCAAATGAACGGCGACTCAGCCGATCCGATCATCGCCGACGCCTATGCCTTCGGAGTCCGGGGGTTCAACGCCCAAGCGGCCCTGACAGCCATGGTCAAGGGCGCCACGCAGTCCGAACCACTGCACGGCCTGGAAACCGAACGGCAGAGCTTGGATCAATACCTGGCCCAGCACTATGTCGATGGTGGCGCTCTGGACATCGATTCGATCGACTATTCGATGGGAGCCTCGGCCACCCTCGAGTTCGCCATCGATGACTTCTCCATCGCCCGGTTGGCCGCCGACCTCGGCGACCAGTCGGTGTACACGACCATGATGCAGCGGGCGCACAACTGGGAGTACCTGTTCGATCCGACCAACGGGTACATCGAGGCCCGCAATAACGACGGAAGCTTCCCGGCCGGTCCGGCCTTCCAGACCTCGCTGTTCGAAGACGGTGGCCAGGTCGGCTTCGAGGAAGGCAACGCCATCCAGTACACGTGGTCGGTTCCCCAGGATCTCGGGGGCCTGGGTGCTCTCATGGGAGGCAACGCCGCCGTCGTGGCCAAGTTGAACACCTTCTTCACCCATCTGAACGCCGGTCGATTCGCCCCCTACGACTGGGCCGGGAACGAGCCGAGCCTGTGGACGCCGTGGGAGTACGACTACTTCGGAGCGCCGGGGCGGACCCAGGCCGTGGTCCGACGGATCGCCACCACGCTCTACTCCGATCACCCGGCCGACGAACCCGGTAACGACGACCTGGGAGCTATTTCGTCGTGGTACGTCTGGGCCGCTATCGGTCTCTTCCCCGTCACGCCCGGGTCGGCCGACCTGGCCCTGGCCAGTCCCCTCTTTCCCGAGACGGTTCTGATCCTCCCCGACAATCACCGGCTGACCCTCGATGCGCCCCGGGCCTCGGCCGGCGCGCCCTACATCCATTCCCTGACGATCAGCGGGGCCAAGCCGACCGTTCCGGTCTCATCGTGCGGCGGCGAGGCCACCGCTACCACTACCACGGTTAATCGGACGGGAAGTTGGAACCGTCCCTGGTTGCCATCGTCGATCCTGACCACGGGTGGCACCCTCACCTACGGACTCTCCACCTCGCCCGATGCGTCGTGGGGGGCGGCGACCACCGATGCCCCCCCTTCCTACGCGACGGGTCGCCTGCCGGACCTGGGCTACTCGGTACCGAGCGGCGGAACATCGCTTCAAGTCGGGCGGCCCACCACCATCGAGCTGGGTTCGAGGGAGATCGACGCCGGAACGGCGGTGCGCTGGAGTGTGGCACCCGTCAGTGGCTTGACGCTGTCGGCCACCGGCGGGTTGTTCACGTCGCCGCCTTCGACCGGTTGTACCGCTGGGCGTCCGGCAACGCAGTCGTTCACCGTGACGGCGTCGGCTCCCGGATCATTCCCGCTGGACGTGGCCATGCAGACCACGACCGGCGTCGTCTTGCCGCCGGTCGTGATCGACCTCAAAGTGTCGAACTAGGGGAGCCGCGGCCGCCTGACGACGTTGTCGTTCACGGGGCGATGCCGGCCGGACTCTCGCCCACCAGGGCCACCCGGTTCATGCGTCGGGGTCCGGTGAACTCGAGCAAGGCGTAGTGCATGGTGCAGCGGTTGTCCCAGAAAGCGACGTCGCCTTCCCGCCAGTGCCACCGCACCAGCCGTTCGGGCTGGGTGGCCACGTGTTGGATGACACCGAGGAGGGCGTCGCTCTCGTTCCGCCGGAGGCCGTCGACCTTGTCGGTGAAGAGAGGATTGACGAAGACGCTGCGCCGACCGGTCTCCGGGTGGACCCGGACGACGGGATGGTGGGTGGGTTCGGCCGCCGCCGTCCGACCGGCCTTGTCGCCGCCGGGGTCACGTTGCGAGAAGTAGCTCCCCGCTTTGGCCGGGGTGTGGGAGGCGGTCAGGCCGTCGAGGAAGGTCCGTAACGTCGGCGACATGGCCTCGTAGGTGGCCGACATGTCCGACCAGATGGTGTCCCCACCCACCGGGGGCACGACCATGGCGTGGAGCAGGGCCCCCATCGGAGGGCACGGCTGAAAGGTCAGGTCACTGTGCCAGATATCGGCCCGGGCCCCCTCGTCGGAGTCCAGGGACAGAACCTCAGGATGACCCTCGACGCTCGGCTCCACCGGGTGAGCCTCGGTGGGCTCCCCGAAGAGCCGGGCCAGACCGGTGAGAGAGCCGGGATCAAGTGACTGTCCCCGGAAGAACAGGACCTTGTGGCGAAGCAGCGCCTGGCGCAGCGCCACCACCGTGTCATCGTCGAGATCAGCACTGAGCGCCACCCCCGACACCTCGGCACCGAGAACGGTCGTCAGAGGGGCAACATCGACGAAAGACATCGGGGCCAGGATAGGGCGCCGGTTCCCGCCCCACCGGACCGGGGTGATCACAGTCAATCCACAGGTGCACGACCGCAACGGGGGGAGATGAGGTCTGACTTCAGATCGTTCCTCTCTCTGGATATCCTCACGGTGTCCGCCGTCCGAGGCGGGCACGTGTTCGCCACCCCATGGGTGCACCAGGGAAGAACCCACTGACACTCACCGACTCATCGAGACGCCGTGGCCCACCCCCCGGGCCTCAGGCGCGACGCCGGCCCGGAGAATCGGCCCGACGCCCCCGGCCTTCACCGCGCCGCGCCGCCCGTATCGCTAGCTCGCTGATCATCGTGGCCGTGGTCCTGTTCATCGGTTTCGCCCTGTCCGAGGTGGGCGGGAAAACGAACCGGGCTCCGAGAACGCAACCGAGTGCGTCGACGACGACGGCGGTGGCCATGACGCCTCTCCAGGCCCGGATCGTTTCCATCGCCCGGGGCCAGGTGGGTTACGCCACCGATCCTTCGAATACCTACTGCAACAAGTACAGCGCCTTCTGGGTTTCGGGGAATGACGACTGCGGGAACAACGATCTGAGTGAAGAGTGGTGCGCCGATTTCGCCGCCTGGGCCTGGAAGACAGCCGGCGCCACGGTCAACTACCAGTACATCAACGGGGACATCAACTCATCGGCGGCCAGTTTCTACGAATGGGGGGAGGCCAACGGCCAGTGGCACCCCATTGGTGACCACTACATGCCCCAGCCCGGCGATGTCGCCGTCTACGGACTCGACGCCGGCGCTCTGGTGGCGCAGCACGTGGCCATCGTCATCAGCTTCACACCCGGCGACCGTGGCCCCGATGTGGTGAACGGCGACGGTGACCACCACGGTTACAGCGTGGTCGAGACGGGCCAGGACCAGATCGTGGCCGACATCCCCCACGGCTCCGGCGCCCACCTCTCCGGTTATGTCTCCCCCGAGCCGGCCTGAGGTTTCGTTTTCGTCCCATCGGGCGGTACCCCCCGGACGGCATCGTCTCTGGCTGTGGGGACGTTGGCCCCGTACCCTTATAGTTCGGCGCATAAGGGTGATGGCGGGCTCCGCCCAGGAGGGCTGAGGCGGTTTGCCGCAGATAGTGCTTGGTCATGCGCATAGCGCGGTGAATGTGTCGACAGGGCAACAGAGGTCAGATATGACGAAGCGTGACGATGTGACCGTTCGCACCCCTGCCGCCGGTGGGACGACGGCGTCTGCCCCCGGAGCCGCCGCACCGTCGGACGACGGGGGCGCACCGGTGTCGAGTCGCACGGCGCGAGGGGGAAAGAGGCAGGCCGAGAGTTCGGCGTCCGGCTCGACGGCCGATGACGCGCCTTCGGACGCCCCCGCCCAGGACAACGACGAGGAGGCCACCGCCACCACCCGGTCGGGGATGTTCGCTTCGGGGGCGACGGAATGGGCCGCCCTGGCCGACCCGCACGCCTCCGCCCCCGGGGGGACCTACAGCACCGGCGTCAGCGGCCATGGTGCCGACATCGGGGTACTCGGCACCGACAACGGCACCGGCACCGGCGTCGGCGTTCTCGGCACCGTTACCAACCCGGAGAACAGCCAACCGGCCGTCTACGGATTCACCCAGGGCAGCGGACCGGGGGTTCAGGGAGAGAGCGACGGACCCGGTCCCGGTCTGCTCGGGACGGACAACGGAACGGGGACGGGGTACGCCGTTTTCGGTGAGCTGACCAACCCCCGGAACCCGAGGGCGGCCGTCTACGGCAGTACGGCCGGCACCGGCGCCGGCGTCGAAGGGGACAGCACCGGAGCCGGCCCGGGCATCTTCGGTTTCAGCGAGGGAACCGGTCCCGGCGTCCGGGGGGCCAGCGTCGGCCCCAACCCGGGAGTCGAAGGCCAGAGCTCGGGCACCGGTCCCGGCGTGCTGGCCCTGAACGACGGCAGTGGCCTGGCCCTCGAGGTCCAGGGTCCGGCCACTTTCTCGCGCAGTGGCCTGGCCACCATCGCGGCCAAGAAGACGAGCGTGACCGTGTCATTCCCCGGGGTCACCGCCACCAGCATGGTGCTGGCCACTCTGCAGACGATGGCCAAGGGGATCGCCGTCGCCGCCGCCGTCCCCGACACCGATTCGTTCACCTTGAAGCTGACCAAGGCGCCCAAGATCGACGTGCTGGTGGCCTGGTTCGTGATGGGGTCCTGAGCACGCCGTTCCGGCGACCAGCGCCGCCGACGCGGCCGGCTCAGACGTCGATCAGCGACGTCTGGTCGATGCCCAGGACACGGAGAAGACGACCCAGTCCGAGGAAGGCGGCCAGGCAGATGGTGAGGTCGAGGATCTCGGCGTCGGTGAAGACGGTGTGCAGGGTCTCGAAGAAGGCGTCATCGATGGCCTGATGGTCCAGGGCGAAGCGCTCGGCGTAGGCGATGGCCAGCCGCTCCTGCTCCGAATACCGAGCCGACCCGTCGTGCTCGGCCACGTGGGCGTAGAAGTCCTCCGTGACGCCCTGCTCCTTGACCGAGGCGGCCCGGAAGGTGAGGCAGACGGGACAGTCGTTCAACTGGGCGATCCGCATCCGGGCCGCTTCCCGGACCCGGACCGGGAGGACGCTCTTGTTGTAGGCGGCGTCGATCAACCGGTTGACGGCGCTGCCCATTTCGGGACGCAACGTCCACATCTGGACGGCATCGCCCCCTTCACCGGCCGGGATTGCGATGCGGGCCATCGGGCCAGGTTAACGGCCGTTTCGGTCGTGAGCCTGGCCGGAAGGGCCGAAGGTCAGTCGGTCCGGACCGGATACCAGCCCATCACGGCGTCGTCCATCGTCCGCTCGCGCTTCCGGCGGCCCTCGACAGCCTCGGTCAGATCGACGAGACCGAAACGGACGGGGTCACCGGGCCCCAGCTGCCCCAGTAGGCCGAGATCGGCGCTCACCACGGTGGCGATGACCGGATAGCCGCCGACGGTGGCGTGGTCGTTCAGGAGGATGATCGGTTGGCCGTCGGGGGGGAGCTGGATGGCTCCGGTGACCATCCCCCGCGACGCGATGTCGAGATTCGGAACGGCCAGCGGGCGGTCGGCCTGGAGACGGACCCCGATCCGGTTGCTCGAGGATCCGACTTCCCAGGTCGTCGAGACCAGTCGCTCAAATGTGGCGGATGGGAAGACGTCGGGGCCGACCATGATCCGCACGGTGGGACCTTCCCGTGACGCGTCGATGGCCCGGGTCCGGCCCGAAGGACGGCCGGGTGGGCCGAGCCCGAGTACGTCGCCGGACCGGAGAGGGCCGACCCCCAGGCCGGACAGGACGTCGGAAGATCGGCTGCCCAGAACTCTGGCGATGTCGATTCCCCCGGCGATGGCGATGTAGGAGCGGAGTCCGCCCTTCTCGCTCCCGGTCGTCATCGTCTGCCCGGCCGCCACCGGAATGACCGAGCCGCTCGGCACCTCGTGGCCGTCGATGCTCACCACCGCCGTGCCCACCACGGCCACGTGGGCCGGTACCGAGAATCGCAGGGCCGGCCCCCGAGCGGTGGTCTCGACGACGGCGCCGTCATCGCCGTTGCCCACCATCCGGTTGGCCAACCGCAGGGCGTAAGGGTCGGCGCCTCCGGCCCGGGGTACGCCCAGGCCGGCCACCCCGAGCCGCCCCCGGTCCTGGACGAACGACAGCCATCCGGCGTCCTCCACCCGAACGGTGCGCGTCGCATCCGATCGCAGAGTCGGGCGCTGACCGGTGGAGCGGGAGTGAGCCGGGGTACCGACGGAGTCGGCCTGGCGCAGGCGGACGATGTCCCCCGCCCGCAGGGCCGAGTACGGCGGGCTCTCGGGATCGAACATCGGCATGTCGGTGCGCCCTATCAGATGCCAACCGCCGGGCGAGGCCTGCGGGTAGACGCCGGCGAAGCCCCCGGCCAGGGCCACCGAACCACCGGGGACAGACGGTCGTGGGGTCGGGCGTCGGGGCACCGAGGCCAGTTCCGGAGGGAGGCCGACCAGGTAGCCGAAGCCGGGGGCGAAACCGACGAAGGCCACCTGCAGGTCGGTGCCGGTAAGGAGAGCGGCCACCCGGGTGGGTGACAGCGAAACCAGATGTCCGACTTCATCGAGATCAACTCCGTCGAAGGTGACGGGGATGTCGATGCGAGGGCGGGTCGCACTCCCCGGGGGGAGGGGAACGGTGGTGGCCAACATCTGGCCCACCCCGGCCAGGTCGGCCCGGGTGGGGTCGATGACGACGGTCACCGACCGGTGGCCGACGATGACATCGTCGATACCGTCATGCCGGGCCGCGCTCACGGCGGCGGCCAGTCCGTGCGCCTCCTCGAGGCTGTCCACGTCGGCCACGGCGCCACCGTCACCGAACGTCCGGACCGGACGGAACCCCGTCATGTCACAAAGGACTGCAGGGTCACTCCCGTCTCGGTCAGAGCGTGGCGGACCTCTCGGGCCAGGGCCGCTGACCCCGGTGTGTCGCCGTGGATGCACAGCGAACCGGCCGTGAGCGCGATCGAACTCCCGTCCACCGCTGTGATCCGGTGCTCGACGGCCAGGCTGACGGCACGGGCCGCCACCTCCACGGGGTCGGACAGGACAGCGCCGGCGTGGCTTCTCGGGGCCAGGCGGCCGTCGGGCAGGTAGGCGCGATCGGCGAAGGCCTCGGTGAACACCTCGACGCCGAAGTGTTCGGCCACGGCGATGGCCACCGAGCCGGAAGGAGCCAGAAGAGCCAGATTTCCGTAGGAGAGCAACGCTTCGCAGATGGCTCTGGCGCTGGTCTCGTCCTCGCCCATCCGGTGGTAGAGGGCTCCGTGCGGCTTCACATATCTGACGCTGGTGGCGTAGGCGCGGGCCAAGCCGTCGAGGGCACCGATCTGGTAGAGCAGGTCGTCGGTCAGGCGCGACGGCGATATCTCCATCTCGCGCCGGCCAAAGCCGTCGCGGTCGGGATACGAGGGATGAGCTCCGACGACCACGTCCCGTGCGACGGCATCGCTCAGGGTCTGACGCATCACACTGGGATCGCCGGCGTGGAAGCCACAGGCCACGTTGGCGCTCGTCACCACGTCGAGAATGGCACCGTCACCGTCGGGCCCGGAAGCGTCCTCGCCCACATCGGCATTGAGGTCGATGGCCGTCACCTGACCAGTATCCCCACATCACCGGGTCCGATGCGTCCGGGGGCGTCTCCGATGCCCGGTCGTCAGCGGACGCTCACCACACAGGAGCGGGCGATCTTGTCGTGCCAGGCCTGGCGTCGCCGGTCCCACAACGGTGAAAAAGCGTTGATGACAAACAGGATGAGGCCGAAGTAGGTGGCGAAGAAGATGAACCGGCGCAGGAGAGCCCGTCCGGCGCCGATGGGACCACCGGTGTCGATGTCGCGGACGGCGATGCCCACGGCCATCTTGCCCACCGTCTGTCCGCTGGTACCACCGTCGAGGAACGAGAAGTACCCGAGACTCAATACCAGGGCCACCCCTATGGCCTCCCAGACCCGGGGCCCGACGTTGGTGGACGTGATGACTCCGGTGGTCACCGCACTCCCGGCCACCAGACTGATGATGATCGTGTTGGGGATGGCCAGAATGACGGTGTCGAGGGCGAAGGCGGCCAACCGCTGCCACCACTGCGCCATGGGTCGACCGAGAGAGTCGACCGGACCGGTCGGCACCGCCTGGCCGAAGCCGACTCCCGATGATGGCGCGCGCCAGGGTGCCGGTGGCAGGGGCGGGGGTGGATGCGACGAGGAAGGGGGCGGCGGCCTCCAGGCCGGCGGAGAAGCCGGCGGTGGATACACCGGCGCCGGGTAGACGGGAGGCGGCGGATACGAGGGCGCCGGATAGGAAGGTGCCGGATGGGAAGGTGCCGGATACGGGGGCGGTGGGGACGAGTCCGGAGGTGGTGGTGACGGGGGATTTGTCTCCCCGCCGTGTTCACCTGGTGCGTCGTCGGACATGGGCACGCTTTCGGTCAGAATGGGCGGCCGCGGCACGTCCACCAGGCCAGGCAATCTTCGCACGGGACCGGTCCAAGTGCGGAAGGATCTCCATCAATGAACTGGGTCGACTACCTGCTGCTGGCACTGGTGGCGGTATCTGGTATCCGTGGGCTGCGTTTGGGGGCGGCGTCCCAGGTCCTCTCGTTCGGTGGGTTCTGCCTCGGGTTGTTCCTCGGCGCCCTGGTGGTCCCGCCTCTGGTCGGTTCGGTCAAAGGGAACGCACGCAGTCTGATCGTGATGGGCGTGGTCTTCGGCGCCGCCTTTACCTTCGGCGCCGCCGGCCGGATCATCGGCTCCCGATTCTCCGGCGTCCTCAAACGGGTGCACCTGGGGGCCGTCGACTCGGTGGGCGGTGTGGCCGTGGCCGTGGTGGCCACCTTGGTGGCGGCCTGGCTGGTGGGCAGCTTCCTGGCCAACAGCCGGTTCACCACCCTCGACGGCGCCGTCGACCGGTCCCACATCCTGCGGGCCATGGACAGGGTCCTGCCTCCGGTGCCTTCGGTCTTCTACCGGGTCGAGTCGTTTCTCGACTCGGCCGGCTTCC
>Ga0208357_1000509_pt1 | contig 31464 bp, 25 predicted proteins | sample NGESurdeep092012_6_FD_184487 | JGI IMG/M metagenome (GOLD analysis project Ga0208357, IMG submission 184487) | Arctic peat soil microbial communities from Barrow, Alaska - NGEE Surface sample F52-2 deep-092012 (SPAdes) | ecosystem: Environmental > Terrestrial > Soil > Wetlands > Peat ...
GCTGGTCATGTCCGCTGGCCACGTCGTACAGGTGCAGTACGCCCATCTGGCTGTAGACGATGGCGCCGTCGGCGGCCGCGGCGCCGTCGATCGGGAAGCCGTGGTTGTCGATCAGGCGGGTCAGCTTGCCGCTGCCGACCGCGTACGCGTACAAGGTCGCCGGGCCGTCGCGGTCGGACAGGAAATAGACCGTGTCGCCCATCCACATCGGATCTTCATCGTTGGCATTCGCATGCGGCAGCTTGACGATGCTGGAGTCGGACAACCGCGCAATCCAGATCCGGGTGGTCTGGCCGCCGTGATAGTCGCGCCAGTCCGGCTCCCACTGGCCGATCGGGTTGTAGGCAAGGTGCGAGCCATCCGGCGAGAACGAACCCTGCTCGGCCATCGACAATGGCAGCGCAGTCGGCAAGCCGCCTGACAAGGGCATCACGTAGAGCTGGCTGGAGTCATTGGTGGCGTCGCGGTGCGAGCGGATCAGCACGCCCTTGCCATCCGGCGTCCAGCCCACCGCGGCATCGCGGTCCGGATGCCAGGTCAGGCGCGTCGGCTGGCCACCGCCGGCCGACACCACGAACACGTCATCATTGCCGTTGACGTTGGCCGTGTAGGCAATGCTGCGGCCATCCGGCGAAAACACCGGCGCGCTGGCCGTGCCCTGGCCACCCACCACCAGCGTGGCGTCGCCGCCGGCGCGCGGCACCGTCCAGATTTCACCGCCGTAGGCAAACGCAATGCGATCGGCCGAGAGCGTCGGCGACTGCAGCAGCAGGGGCGCAGGCGATGCGTGCGCCGCCGTGCCGAACAGGATTGCGATTGCCGCCGCGCGGCCGAGCCAGCCCATCGTCGCCTTGTGCATGACGCCCCCTGAAGGATTGCATGGAAGCTGGAGCTTAGGCGCTGGTATCCATCGGAAGCTATAGGCCATCGATATGATCCAGTCATCAGCACGACGCACCGCGCAAAGCGTAAATACCCGTAAGCCAAGCGCTGGCGTCGCCCCGCCTGATTCGGCTGGCGCGACCTTTTCTTTTCACCTGGAACTGTCCCGTGATCGATCCGGCCTGCCGATCTGGCACGTCCCTGCCGCCAAGAACGGGGTCAGGTTCACTTCCCCACATGCTCACCTCACCAGTCGGGGTGTTGCACTTCAAAGTTGAATCCGCCCTGACGGAAATGGGTTGCGACCTCGCCAGGGCTTCCATCTCGGCAAGCCCGAGCCCGCCGTCGACTTCATCGCCGGGTTCGGGGCGCGCATGGCGACCGATGGCACGGTCGACCTGGACGGCGCGATGCGCACCGACCAGCCCCGCCGCGCGACGCGGCCACATCGCGTAGCAGGCTTGACCGGCGATCAGCGGTGGTCAGGACACACCGCCCTTGCCGCGCCGGTTGGACCACGCCAAACCGGCGCCAGCAGAAGCGATCCAAGGCCCTCATCTCGAGGGAGCCAGGTTCCGGCGCGCCACCAACGCCGTATCCCAACGTCAATACCAAGCCATAGCCGGCACCGTTCACGCCTGGCATGCAGGCAAGACCGGACAGCAACCCGCTGCCATTGAAGTTGTCGCCAACGTCCGGACAGTTCAGAGGCGAGCGGGTTCTGGCGCAGCATCGCGGCCAGCAGCGCCGAACCGGAGCACGGCAGGCTGGAGGTGCAATGGATCGCACCGCACGTCACATACCCCGGTGCCCTCGCGGCAGGAGCCTGAACCTGTGGCGGGGCGGGCAGATCATGAAACGACCTGGTCTGTCTGAGTTCGTGTGCGCCGGCGGCGCCGGCCATCGAGAACACCCAACAGCAAGATTCCGCCTCCCAGTGTCGCGAGGCCGAGACCATGAGGCACGGGGACCGCCTGCACCCCCTGCACCGTGATCTGGAAGCTGGTCTGCTGTGCCGATGCGTCGAAATTCAACGCAAACGGATCACTGCTGTAAATCGTGGGGTTTGCAAGGTTGGTGCTCCAGTTGCAGCCTTCGAGTAGATCGGATCCGCACCCAACGACCGTCGAAGCACCGGCCGTCAGACCGAGCATTGCTGTCGAGGAAAACTGGTTCAAAAGATCCCAGTCGCTGCCGAACCAGAAATCGTACGTACCGGCTTGGCTGAGGTTGACCGGAAGCGCTCCCCCCGCAGCCAGGTCAAAAGGCTGGCTCTGGACGACACTGCTGCCTTCGCGCTGATAGAAAAGCGTCCCGCCGACGCCGGTCGGCGTGAAAACATTGGTCTGTATGAACCCGAAATCCAAATCGACACTCGCCACGCCGACATTGATCGAAGGGCTGGCGATGTCATATGCGCTGGGGACGATCGACGGAATACCGTATGGGCCGAGTACGAAATTATTGGTGACATTCAGCCCAATGCTGGGCCCGAAGGTTTGACCGAAAACCGTCAGGCTTGCGGAAGCGCCGATCGAGGAAAGCACGAAGCCCCCGCCGTTGTACTGCAACCCGATATTCGCAACGCCGGGCGCTGACATTACAGGCGTGTAGCTGGTTGCGAAGGTACCGGCGACAGTGCCCATCACCGTGCCCGCGGTCACGTTGAAGCCGTAGCCGAAGCCTTCCGTGCCCAAACCCAAGGGCAGGTCCCAGCTCGCGCTGTCGGAGAGGTTGATCGGAGGCGGTCCACCCGGCCCCCACAGACTCTGGTCTGGAGCTATGAAGTTCACGAACGTATTCACCGTGGTCGCATGCGCCTGCAGGCTCAGGCATACCGCTGCTGCGACGAGCGTCATCGAGACGGCCTTGAAAGCGTTGAATGTTGACATGCTTGTCTCCGTTTTTTCCGATACACCAAACCAGACCGAAGATGCGATTCATGGACGGCCCCCTTTTCCGGAAGTGCTTCCGGAAGTGCTGACGTGCTGATTGAAACGGCCACGCCATCTACATGAGAAGTGTGACGCAGATCACGTTTCGCTTGGCATCACGTTAGGTGGCGGGTACGCAAAAAGCATCCCCGAGTTCGGGGGGTGCCGCGACAAGATCTTGCCGGCGCTGCGCGCGAATCAGGCAGGCGTCGCCTGCCCGGCACCCGCAGATGCCACGGGAACCTCGAGTCGCAGGCACGCACCGCGGCCGGGCGCGGCATCGATGGTCAGCGTTGCGTTCAGCCGACGCGCACGTGAGGCGAGGCTTGCCAGTCCCGCGCCCGTGCGATGCGTCGCGGCATCGAACCCGCAGCCGTCGTCGCGGATCCCGATGCCGAGCATTGCACCGATGCATTGCACGTCGACATGGACCTGACTGGCGCCACTGTGTTTCAGCACGTTGGTCAGGGCTTCCTGGATGAGGCGCAACACGTCCAGCCGATGGCCCGGCGGAAGCTGCAGGCCAGCGACGCCTGCCAGGCGCCAGTGACTGGCCATGCCCGCGGCATCCAGCCGGTCGCTCCAGCGATGTCGCAGCGCCCGCACGGCCTCGCCGAGGTCGCCGCTGGCCGCGTGCGTGGTGGTATTGACGACCAGATGCAAATCGTCGCGCAGCGCTTTCAGCGTCTCGACCGCATGGGCATGGGCGTTCGCGCGTTCCGGGCCGTGCTCCAGTGTTGCAATGGCGGACACCAGGCTGCCGCCGAAGCCATCGTGCAGGTCACGCACCAGGTCGAGGCGCGCGCCGATCTGGGCGTTGGCCAGCGCCAGCGCATGTTCGCGGCCGAGCGTTTCCGACAAGCGCGCGGTCGCGCTGTCGACACGTGCGCGCAACTGATGGTTGAAATCCTCCACCCGCCGCATGGCGGCGGTAAACCGATAAGCCAGCACCACGCTCATGCCCACGAGCGTGAACGGCGCCGTCAGCGAGGCGATGTAGGCGCGATCGCGGACCACCTCGAAGAAACGCAGCACGTCGTGCACGTTCGCCAGCAACGGCAACAGCAGGCACACGGCCAGCGCCAGCATGTCCGGGCGGCGCCGGCGCGCGGCGTAGGCGATGAACACCAGCGGCACCGCGAAGTACAACGCGATGGCGATCGGCGCCAGGTAGAACCGCCACGCCCCCAGCAGGTGCGGCACGAACACGGCGCACAACGCGACCGCGCCGGTGTACGTCCACAACGCGGCTTCGGTGCGCAGCCAGCGGCGTCCGCAAAAACGCAACAGGAAGACCGCGAGCGCTACGGTGCCAGCCACGTAGCACAGCATGTTCCATGACTGGAACGCATCGGTGCTGGGGAATGGCCACGCGCTCGGGGCGACGTTGTTCCAGTCCCACGCGCCGATCAACAAGGTGCTGGCGGCGAACCAGCCGTACAACGTGTCGCGGCGGCGAAACAGCCACAACACCAGGAACACCACGCCCATCGCGAGGAAAAAGGCCTGGTTGTACAGGCGCAACTGGTAGCGGATCAGCCAGCCTGTGTGATACCGCGCGTACACCGCGCGGGGAGCCCCCACGCTGATGACGCCAAGACCGGGCTGGTAGTCGGCGAGGCCCGACACGCGCACCAGCAAGGTATTGGTGCCGGCTCGGAGGATCGGCGCATCGACCACGAAATACTGTGGCTTGATCCAGCTTCGCGACAGCGGTTCGACCAGACTCGGGTCGCGATGGATCAAGCTGCCGTTGACATAAACCGCATCGGCCAGCGTGACCTGGTTGAGCAGCACGCCAACCGGCTGGCTTGCCTGTGCCTGTCGCCAGGTCAGCCGGTACCACACCACGCCATCGTGCCGCGGCCAGCGATGCGACCAGTCGTCAGGCAACGTGACCGGAACCCACCCCGTCGCGGGTGGCGCCGCCGCGTTCCAGTCCGATGGCGCCGCCTCGGCGTCCCGCAGGGTGAGCGCGGACGCCGCATGTGCGGTCGTGAAGGTGAACGCAGCCAGCACCGAAAACAGCCACGCGGCACGCCGTGCGCGCGGCGATGGCATCACCGCAACAGTCCCCGCGCCTGCGCCTCGAATACCGCGGCCGCCCGCGAACCCACCGCAAGCTTGCGGTAAATCTGCTTGGTGTAGTCCTCGATCGTGAACCGCGACAACCCGATCATTTCCGCAATCTGGCGGTTGTTGTGACCGTGCGCGACCAGATCGAGGATCTGGTGTTCGCGCACGGACAAGACCTCGCGCTGCGCCGCGTCAACCTTCGCGAGCGGGGTCGCGGCGGGCAGCATCGCCAGGATGCGACGGGCAACGAATGGATCGATGGGCACGCCTCCACCCTGGATGTTCCGCAGCGCGCGCGACAGCTCGTCGTCGTCGCGATCCTTCAACAGGTAGCCGATGGCGCCGGCGCGCAACGCGGCCAGCACGGTGTCGGCGTCGCCCCACGCGGTGATCACGAGGCAGGCGACTTCAGGGCGCCACGCCTGCAGCCATGCAATCAGCTCGACGCCGTTGCCGTCCGGCAGGCCGATGTCGACCAGCGCGATGTCGAACGTCCCCGCCTGCGCCGCAGCCTGCGCTTCGCCCACGCTGCCGGCGACGGTGACGGCAAGCCCCTTGCCCACGATCGCCCCAAGCAATGCGCACAGGCGTCGCTGGCCGGAATCTTGATCCTCGACGATCAGGGCACGATTCAACGGGATCGGCTGGGACGTATTCATACTGGCTGCCTGGGTTCGGAAACGCGCGTCGACTCAGGCGACCCGCCCGCTCAACGGAATTCCCGCACGCACGCGTCGACTTTTGCGTCAGGGAACGGGTCCGCGATGGCGGCCATGTGTGTGCACCAGACGCGATGGGTATCGAAGGTCACTGCGTCGCCGTCTGCGCCGGGCGCATCGGACTGCGCGCGGAGGATGCGCCGCCGCCCGGCACCATCCGGGACAACGGCGAACTCCTTGCGTTCGCTCGTCTCCCCGGCGGCGCGCCGATCGTCACGGCAGGTCCGGGATGAAATGGACAGAACGATGCATGGATCCCCCTCGGTATCATCAACGGCTAGCCGCTCCCCGCATTCAGCGCACACGTTGCAGCGTGTGCCACTAGCCACCTTACGGTCGAGCGAAGCGCTGCGCAAGCACGGCGGTGACGTGATTGGGCAAGAACAGGGTCAGGTTCACTTTCCCACATGCTCAGCTCGGACTATGGGACGGGGCAGTTGTTTGATCAGGCTCCGATCAGGCTTTCTGCCGGGATGCCGAGGTTCCGGTGCAGGCTGCGGATCATCTCGATGGTGAGGCCGCGCTTGCAGTTGAGTTCCTCCGCGAAGCGGTCACGGCCGGCCTTGCGAGGTGGTATGCACCATTCCGGCTTTCGCGTCCCCGTGCCACCGGGCAGCCAACCCCGTAAGCTATGCCGCTGCCCGGCTGGCCGGCATTTTCCCTGCTGCAACGGATCCCCCTCGTGATCGAACTGCTCAAAGTCATCCTGCTCGGCATCATCGAAGGCATCACCGAATTCCTGCCGATTTCCAGCACCGGCCACCTGTTGATTGCCGAGAAGTTCTGGCTCGGCGAGCGCTCGGACCTGTTCAACATCGGCATCCAGGCCGGCGCCATCCTGGCGGTGACGCTGATTTACTGGACCCGGATCTGGCAGTTGCTGACGCAGTGGCGCGATCCGGCCAACCGCGACTACCTGCTGAAATTGATCGTGGCGTTCGCGATCACCGCCGTGCTGGGTTTCATCGCGGTGAAGTTCGGCTTCAAGCTGCCCGAGACGGTGACGCCAATTGCGTGGGCGCTGGTGATCGGCGGGTTCTGGATGATCGGCGCCGAACTGCTGGCCGCGCGACAACCCGACCGCACTGAAGTGACCTGGCGCGTGGCGATCCTGGTCGGCATCGCGCAAATGGTGGCCGGCCTCTTTCCCGGCACCTCGCGCTCGGCGGCGACCATCTTCACGGCGATGCTGTTCGGTACCAGCAACCGCGCCGCCGCCACCGAGTTCGCCTTCCTGGTCGGCATCCCGACCATGTATGCGGCGACCGGCTACGAGTTGCTCAAGGTGCTGCAGGATGGCGGCGCCGCCCACGAGGACTGGAGCGCGCTGATCGTCGGTTTCGTGGTTTCGCTGATCGTGGCCTTCATCGCCGTGAAATGGCTGCTTGGCTACATCCGCACGCACACCTTCACCCCGTTCGCGATCTATCGCATCGTCTTCGGCGTGGCACTGTTGCTGCTGGTGCCCGCCGGCGGCTGATGGGGCCGTGTAGGAGCGGCTTCAGCCGCGATGCTCTTCGTGACGTGACAAAAGCATCGCGACTGAAGTCGCTCCTACCGGTTCGACCGCCCACGCTCCTCAGGCCACTTCGGCCAGCACTTCCTTGCGCACCGGTTTCGGTGTGGCTTTCGGAATGGTGACCGTGCACTGGTTGGTGCGTTCGAACAACTCGCGCACCCACTCGATGAACGCCTGTACGCGCGCCGACAGGTGCTTCTTCTGCGGGTAGACGATCCATACCGGTTTGCCAGTGGAGCGGGTGTCGGTCATCACCAGTTCGAGCAGGCCTTTCTCCAGCATGCACGCGGCCAGCATGCGCGGCACCTGGGTAATGCCCAGGCCCGCCGCCACGGCCTGCAGCACCGATTCGCCATCGTTGATCAGCATGTGCGCGTCGATATCCACGCTCACCTGGCCGTCGGGCGTGTCGAACTGCCATTGCCGCGGACGGCCGTTCGGGTGGACGTAGTTGATGCAGCGATGATTCTTGAGATCCTCGATGCTGCGCGGCGCGCCGTGTTTGCGCAGGTACTCGGGCGAGGCGCAAACCACGTTGCTCAGGTAGCCGATCTTGCGCGCGATCAGGCTGGAATCCTCCAGCTGGCCGACCCGGATCGCGCAATCCAGGCCTTCGCCGTTGAGATCCATCGACGTATCGCTCATCGACAGCTCGAGCCGGATATCCGGATAACGCTGCTCGAACTCGGTCAGGCGTGGAATCACCGCGGCGCGGCCCACCGACAACGAGATGCCCACGTGCAACTTGCCGGTCGGCTTGCTGTTGGCAAAGTTCAGCGCCTCGGTGGCCTCGGCCAGATCGGCGAGGATCTCCTTGCAACGTGCGTGGAACGAGGCTCCATCGTCGGTCAGACGCAACGAGCGCGTGGAGCGGAACAATAACCGCGCGCCGAGCTGGGTTTCCAGTCGCGAGACCGCCCGGCTGACCCCGGACGGGGTCATGCCCAACTGGCTGGCGGCGGCGGCGAAGGTCTTGGCCTCGACCACGCGGACGAAGGTCGAAATGGCGGAAAAGTCTTCCATTGCTTCAATTCCTGGTCGATTCGTGACTGTGGCTCACGAGTGTAATGCGCAAGCAACGGATTTTCTATACCTACAAGTACACCTATTCTCTCGACCCTTCGCCGGGGATGTGCGCCCGGCAACCAAGGTGTTGGGAGCGAGACATGAAAAAACAATGGATGCTGGTCCCCGTGATCGCCGCCGCCGTACTGGGCAGCTGGGTCCTCCTGCATGGCAACGACAGCCATGCGCAAAGCCCCGCCGGCGGGCCGCCGCCGGAAGTAACGGTGGCGCAGGCGTTGAGCCGCAAGGTCAGCGACAGCGCCGAGTTCAACGGCCACCTGCAGGCGGTCAACACGGTGCAAGTGCAGCCGCGGGTCAGCGGTTTCGTGGAATCGGTGCATTTCCAGGAAGGCGCGCTGGTGCACAAGGGCGACGTGTTGTTCCAGCTCGACGCGCGGCCGTACCAGGCCGAAGTCGACCAGCTCAGTGCGAAGCAGGCGCAAACGAAAGCCGAATTGAGCCTGGCCGAGACCAATCAACGCCGCGCCGGGATGCTGCTGGCCCAGCATGCTATCGCGCAGCAGGACGCCGACCGCCAGGACACGGCCGAGCAAAGCGCACGCGCCCAGCTCGGTGCCGCCACCGCGGCGCTGGCCGCGGCGCGATTGAAGCTCGACTTCACCCAGGTGCGCTCGCCGATCGACGGCCGCGTCAGCAATGCCCGCGTCACCGCCGGCAACCTGGTCACCAGCAGCGACGTGCTGACCAGCGTGGTCTCGGTCAACCCGGTCTACGTCTACTTCGACGTGGACGAGCAGACCTGGCTCAAGCTCGACCATCTGCGCGCCAGCGCAGCCCAAGCCGGTCACCCCGCGCGGATCGAGGCGGCAATGGGCCTGGCCGACGAATCGGGTTACCCGCATGAGGGTCGTCTCGACTTCGTCGACAACCAGTTGCACACCGGCTCCGGCACGATGCGCCTGCGCGCGGTGTTCGACAACGCCGATGGCCTGTACACGCCGGGCCTGTATGCCCGCGTGCAGCTGCAGAGCGGGCAGGCCAGGTCGCGTGTGCTGGTCGACGACCGCGCGATCGGTACCGACTTGGGCAACCAGTTCGTGTACGTGGTCGACAAGGATCACAAGGTGCAATACCGCAAGGTCGATACCGGCCCGCTGTTCCACGGCCTGCGCGTGATCGACAGCGGCCTGGGCGCCCACGACGTGGTGGTGGTGAACGGCCTGCAGCGCGTGCGCCCCGGCGTCGAGGTGAATCCGCAGACGGTCGCCATGAGCTACCGCCTGGACAGCGCGGACAAGGCGCTGGTCGAGCGGGGTGATGCACCGGATACAGACAAACGCACGGCGCAGATCTCTCGCGCTCGGGGCGCAAATCCTGCCATTACGCCCCTCTCCCCCCGGGAGAGGGTGCCGACAGGCGGGTGAGGGTGCGGCCTAGGCGCGACGTCGACGCTTCGACGCACCCTCATCCGCCCTTCGGGCACCTTCTCCCGATGGGAGAAGGGAACCGCGCTGCGTAGCGCGATCACGAAACCAAGAACAAACCCATGAAAAACATTGCCCAGTTCTTCGTCGACCGGCCGATCATGGCCGCCGTGCTGTCGCTGCTGTTCGTGATCACCGGTTCCATCGCGGTGTTCCAGTTGCCGATCAGCGAATACCCCAACGTGGTGCCGCCCACCGTGGTGGTGCACGCCAGCTATCCCGGCGCCAACCCGAAGGTGATCGCGCAGACTGTCGCCACGCCGTTGGAGGAACAGATCAACGGCGCGGAAGGCATGCTGTACACCTCCTCGCAGTCGACCAGCGACGGCGCGCTCACCCTGACCGTCACCTTCGCGCTCGGCACCAACCTCAATACCGCCCAGGTCGACGTGCAGAACCGCGTGGCGCAAGCCTTGCCGAAATTGCCGGAGGAAGTGCAGCGGCTCGGCGTGACCACGCAGAAGAGTTCGCCCGACCTGACCATGGTGGTGCATCTCACCTCGCCGGATAAGCGCTACAACATGCTGTACCTGTCGAACTACGCGCGGCTGCACGTGAAGGACGTGCTGGGCCGGCTCGACGGCGTCGGCGACGTGCAGATCTTCGGCGCCGGCGAATACTCGATGCGTGTGTGGCTGGACCCGCAGAAACTGGCCCAGCGCTCGCTCACCACCGGTGACGTGATCAAGGCGATCCAGGAGCAGAACGTGCAGGTCGCCGCCGGTGCGCTGAACGCGCCGCCCGGTCCGTCCAACTCAGCCTTCCAGCTCAATATCAACACGCGCGGGCGGTTGGTCAGCGCGGACGACTTTCGCAACATCATCGTACGCACCGATGCCAACGGCGGCGTCACCCACTTGAGCGACGTGGCCCGGGTCGACCTCGGCTCGAACAACTACGCGCTGCGCAGCCTGCTCGACAACCAGCCGGCGGTGGCGCTGCCGATCTTCGCGCGGCCGGGCTCGAACGCGATCCAGATCTCCGACGAAGTGCGCGCGACGATGGCGCAGCTGAAACAGGATTTCCCGCAAGGCGTCGATTACTCGATCGTGTACGACCCCACCGTGTTCGTGCGCGGTTCGATCGAGGCGGTGGCACATACGCTGATGGAGGCGATCCTGCTGGTGGTGCTGGTGGTGATCCTGTTCCTGCAGACCTGGCGCGCCTCCATCATCCCGCTGGTGGCGGTGCCGGTGTCGCTGATCGGCACGTTCGCGATCATGTACCTGGCCGGCTTCTCGCTCAACGCATTGAGCCTGTTCGGACTGGTGCTGGCGATCGGCATCGTGGTCGATGACGCGATCGTGGTGGTGGAGAATGTGGAGCGGCATATCGAGCTGGGCCAGTCGCCGAAGGAAGCCACGCGCCAGGCCATGCGCGAGGTCACCGGGCCGATCGTGGCCACCGCGCTGGTGCTGTGTGCGGTGTTCATCCCGACCGCGTTTGTCAGCGGCCTGACCGGCCAGTTCTACCGCCAGTTTGCGCTGACCATCGCCATCTCCACGGTGATCTCCGCGTTCAACTCACTGACCCTGAGCCCGGCGCTGGCCGCCTTGCTGCTGAAGCCGCACGACGCGCCGAAGGACCGTCTCACGCGCGGGATCGATCGTGCATTCGGCTGGCTGTTCCGCCCGTTCAACCGCCTATTCCATCGCGGTTCGCACGCTTACGTCGGCGGCGTGCGACGCATCCTGGGCAAGGGCTCGATCGCGCTGGCGCTGTACGCCGGCCTGATCGCGCTGACCTGGTTCGGCTTCTCGCATGTGCCGACTGGCTTCGTCCCGAGCCAGGACAAGCAGTATCTGGTGGCCTTTGCCCAATTGCCCGACGCGGCCTCGCTGGATCGCTCCGAGGACGTGATCAAGCGGATGAGCGCGATCGCGATGAAGCAGCCGGGCGTGGAGCACGCGGTGGCCTTCCCCGGCCTGTCGATCAACGGTTTCACCAACTCGACCAATTCCGGCGTCGTGTTCGTTACCCTGAAACCGTTCGAGGAGCGTCGCAGCGCGGCGCTTTCCGCCGGCGCGATTGCCGGTGCGCTTAACCAGAAGTTCGGCGCGATCCAGGATGCGTACATCGCGGTGTTCCCGCCGCCGCCGGTGATGGGCCTGGGCACCATTGGCGGCTTCCGCATGCAGATCGAGGACCGCAGCGACCGCGGCTTCGACGAGCTGTACCAGCAGACCCAGAACCTGATCGCCGCCAGCCGGAAGGATCCCGCACTGGCCGGACTGTTCTCCAGCTTCCAGGTCGCCGTGCCGCAGGTGGACGCCGACGTGAACCGCGAGAAGGCCAAGGCGGTCGGCGTGAACCTGGGCGACGTGTACCAGACCATGCAGGCCTATATGGGCTCGCTCTACGTCAACGACTTCAACCGTTTCGGTCGCACCTACCAGGTGAACGTGTCAGCCGACCCGGCGTTCCGCCACACGCCGCAGGACATCCTGCAGCTGAAGACGCGCAACGCGCAGGGCCAGATGGTGCCGCTGGGTTCGTTCGTCACCGTGCATCAGGGTGCCGGTCCGGACCGGGTGCAGCATTACAACGGCTATCCCACCGCCGAGATCAACGGTGGTCCCGCAGCCGGTTTCAGTTCCGGCCAGGCGCAGGCGGCGATGGAGAAGCTGGCCAAGGACAATCTGCCCAACGGCATCAGCTACGAGTGGACCGAGCTGACCTACCAGCAAATCCTCGCCGGCAACACCGCGATCCTGGTGTTCCCGTTGTGCGTGCTGCTGGTGTTCCTGGTGCTGTCGTCGTTGTACGAGAGCTGGTCGCTGCCGCTGGCGGTGATCCTGATCGTGCCGATGGTGCTGCTGTCCGCGATTGCCGGCGTGTGGCTGAGTGGTGGTGACAACAACATCTTCACCCAGATCGGATTGATCGTGCTGGTCGGGCTGGCGTGCAAGAACGCGATCCTGATCGTCGAGTTCGCGCGCGAACGCCAGCACGAAGGCATGGCCCGCCATGAAGCGGTGCTGGAAGCGGCGAAGCTGCGGCTGCGGCCGATCCTGATGACCTCGTTCGCCTTCATCATGGGCGTGGTGCCACTGGTCGCCTCGCACGGCGCTGGCGCCGAGATGCGGCATGCGATGGGTGTGGCGGTGTTCTCCGGCATGCTCGGCGTGACCATCTTCGGGCTGATCTACACGCCGCTGTTCTATGTAGTCATTCGCGCCCTGGTCGAACGCCGCGAGGCGCGCGCGACCGAACGCGCCGCCGCGCATGCGTTGCCGGCGCTGGAGAACCACTGATGAAAACCTTCATGACGATATCCGGACCCACGGCGCGGAAAGATCGCGCCCGGCAAGACGACCGTAGGGCGGGCACCGCCCGCCACACCGCCACGGGCGACGCCAGCGCAACAGCGGGCAGTGCCCGCCCTGCACCGCACCGCTCGGCTTTCGCAGGAATGACGGTGATGGTTCGCGGCGCGCTGTTGGTGACGGCTCTCGCACTGGCCGGCTGCGCAAGCGTGGGTCCCGATTACCACGCTGCGAAAATTGCCGCGCCGCAGCTGCAGGGTCTAAACGCCGCGCAGGAAAACAATGCGCAGTTCCAGGCCGCATGGTGGAAGCAGTTCAACGATCCCACCCTGGACGCTTTGATCCAGCACGCCGCGGCGAACAACCTCGACCTGCGCATCGCGGTGGCGCGTTTGCATGAATCGCGTGCACTGCTCAGCGGCAGCAAGGCCGACCAGTTGCCGACGATCGATACGAACGTGGACTACACCCGCAGCCGCGGCCAGCAACCGGGCTTCAGCGCGCAACGCAGCACCGTGACCACCTACCAGGCCGGCTTCGATGCGTCGTGGGAGCTGGACATCTTCGGTGGCGTGCGCCGTTCGGTGGAAGCGGCCGGTGCCGATCTCGGCGCCAGCGAGGCCGCGTTGCGCGATGCCCAGGTCAGCCTGCTGGCCGAAGTCGCACGCAATTACTTCGATTTGCGTGGCAGCCAGCTGCGCCTGGACATCGCCCGCCGCGACATCGACAACCAGCGCCAGACCGTGCACCTCACCGAGGTGCGCGAGCAACTTGGCTCCGGGGCGGAGCAGGACGTGGCCAGCGCGAAGGCGCGTCTCGCTGCAGTGCAGGCGCAACTGCCGCTGCTGCAGACCCAGGCCAGCGCCAGCGAGTACCGCCTCGCCGTGCTGCTGGGCGAACGCCCCGGTGAGCTCGACATCGACCTGTCGCCGAAGAGCTTTGCCCCGATCGCGGTGAACCTGCCCATCGGCGAAGCCGGCGATGTGCTGTCGCGCCGTCCGGACGTCCAGATGGCCGAACGCGAATACGCCGCCGCCACCGCGCGCATCGGTGTGGCCAAGGCTGATTTCTTCCCGCACATCACGCTGGGCGGCTTCCTCGGTTTTCTGTCCGGTCGCAGCAACGATTTCGGCAGCCCGTCGACGCGCGCCTGGTCGCTGATGCCCAGCATCAGCTGGCCCGGCCTCAACGTGAAACGCGTGCGCGCCAACCTGCACGCCAGCGAGGCGCGCGCCGATGCGGCGCAAGCGAACTACCAGCGCAGCGTGCTGGAGGCGATCGAGGACATCGACAACGCCGTCACCGGCTTCAACCAGCAACGCGTGCGCGTCGATCACCTGATCGAACAGGGCACGCAGAGCAAGCGCGCCGCCGACCTCGCGCGCATCCGCTACCAGGAAGGTGCCACCGGCTTCCTCGAACTGCTCGACGCCGAGCGCACCCAGCTCGCCGCCGAGGACGACCTGGCCCAGGCCGAGACGGCGATCGATACCCAGGCCGTGGCGGTGTACAAGGCTCTCGGCGGCGGCTGGCAGGCATGTGGCGACGAGCACTGCAGCGCCGTCGCCAACGCCGACCCCGCCGCGCCATGAGCCGGCCGGCGCGGCGGCTGCCGGTGGCCATACCGGTCTACCGCGTGGCACTGGTCAGCGGCGCCAACCGCGGGCTCGGTTTCGAGGTGGCGCGCCAGCTCAGCGAACGCGGCATGACCGTGCTGCTCGGCGCGCGCGATCTCGACAAGGGTCTGCATGCCGCGCGCAAACTCGCGGGCGCAGCCGGCGACGTGGTCGCCGTGCAGCTTGATGTCACGCAACAGGACCAGGTCGACACGCTGGCGCGCTGGATCGACGTCACCTACGGCCGGCTCGACGTGCTGATCAACAATGCCGGCGGCTACTACGACCACGATGCGCACGCCAGCAACGCCGACCTCGCACCGGCGCTCGAAGCGATGCAGACCCATCTGTTCGGCACCTGGCGACTGTGCGGCGCGCTGCTGCCGCTGATGCGCCGGCATGGCTACGGCCGCATCGTGAATGTCTCCAGCGGTTGCGGTGCCAGCAGTTCGGCCAGCAGCCACTGCGTGGCCTACCGCACCTCCAAGTCCGCGCTCAACGCGTATACCCGCACCCTGGCGACGGAGCTGGACGGCAGCGGCATCGCCGTCAACGCGGTATGCCCGGGCTGGGTCGCCACCGAACTCGGCGGCCCCGGCGGCCGTCCCGTCGCCGCCGGCGCCGCCGGCATCGTCTGGGCCGCCAGCCTGCCCGCGCCAGCACCGACCGGGCGTTTCTTCCGCGATGGCGAAGTGATCGCGTGGTGAACCGGATAGGACCCCTCTAGCGGGCGATGCTTGCGAGCCTCTGCAGTGCGGGCACGGCCCGGCGCTTCCGGTCGTTGTGCGTTGAGGAGCTGGCGGGCCGTGCCCGCCCTACGAAGCCGGGGCTGGGCCTGGCTAGCGCGACACGATCAGCGCGAACCATTCCCAGCCGTGCACGCGCTCGCACACCAGCTTGGTGCAAGTCAGCATCGGCACCGCCAGCAGCGCGCCCGGAATGCCCCATAGCCAGCCCCATACCAGCAGCCACAGCAGGATGGCGATCGGGCTCAGGCGCATGCTGCGTCCCTGGATCAACGGGGTGATCAGGTTGCCTTCGATGATGGTGATGCCGGCGAAGGTCAGCGCGGGCAGGAATACGTTCAAATCCGCGTCTTTCGCGTACAGCATCGACACGAACGCCAGCACGCCGGTGGTGAAGATGGCGCCTACATAGGGAATGAAGTTGGCGAACATCGCGACCGCGCCCCACAGCATCGCGTCCGGCACCTTGTACATCCACAGCATGCCGGCGGTGATCGCGCCGAGGCTGGCGTTGATCAGCAGGGCGGTCAGAAGGTAGCGCGATACTTCTGCCTGGAAACTGCGAACGATGCTCACCGCGTGTCGCTTGTAGGCAAAGCTGGGGGTGAGTTCGACCAGTCGTCGCAACATGGTGTCGCCGTAGATCAGGAAGAAAAACACCAGCAGCAACACACTGAGCACCGCGGCCAACACCGTGGGCGCGGTGGATACGATGTCCCAGGCACTGATCGACAGCGTGGACGGCCCCGGCTTCACCGCCTGCGAGCTGCCCGTCACCAGGCTCTGGGTAGCCCGGTTCGCGGCTTCGAGCGGCTTCGTCACGCTGCGCAACTTGGGCACGAAACTGCGAATGGCCGCGGGCGCGCCATGAAACCAGCCCAGTGCCGGCTGGGCCAACGCACCGATACCGGAGCCGATGCCCACCACCAGCCCGACCACCAACACGAGAGCAGTGAGCCAGCGCGGCAGATGCCAGCGTGCGCCGGCGGCGACGAGCGGATTCAGCGCCAGTCCGATGAACGCGGCCAGCACCAGCGGGATCAGCAGCGCCCGGGTCAGCGTGACGGTATACAACAAGGCCAACAGCAGCATCCCGTTCAACAGAATGCGAATGGCACGCAGGTGACGCCGCGTGCCGCGTGCGCTGTGCAGCCGTCGCGCCAGCGGCCGCGGCAGGTCCTCGACCAGCAACGGATCGGCCGGATGCCGCGCCAGCAAGGCAGCCACCGTCATATCGTGGATGCTTTCTTCCGATGCGGGGGCCCGTGAGTCCGGCTCGGTCATGACGCTGGGTCGTCAGGGGTTTCCGGGGTCGTGGTGTCGGCAACAGTGCGGTGCGCCGCCATACCCAGCGCGGCCAGCTCAGCCAGCCATTGCGAGCCTTGCGTCATGACGGCCGCGATGCCGCCGCTGAGCAAGGATGTCATGCCTGGCACGCGCGACAGACGTACGTCGACACTTCCCAACGCGAAGCCCGTGCCCGCGGCGATGCCCACCGCGGCCAACGGATAGGCGCGCCCGCGCGCGATCAGCGCGCTGGCGGGCTCGCCCACTTGCCTGCGAACTGTCGCCATGCGCGCTTGCGCCATACGCACCCTGGCCAAGTGTTTGAGTACGCTCATTCCCGAACCTCGCTGCCGCGATTGTCACTAGCCGACCGCTCCGCGGAGGTCCCGTCCGCCATCTCGGTTTTCACCTTTCGCGCGCTGTCATGCATCATCGCACTCCACTCGGCGCGCGTCGCGGGCAGGCTCATCCAGTGCATGCAGCGCCGGAACAACACGATCGCGGCGACCAGGAACAGCAACTCCAGCAACGCCAGCACCAGCAAGGCCCACACCCAGGAACCGAGCCATTTCACCAGCAACACGCCGAGCAGGCCCAGCGTGGTGAGCCCGAAGCCGACCCCGGCGACGGTAGCAACCAGCCCTGCCACGAATAGCCAGGAGATGGCGCTGCGGGCCAGACCCAGTTCCGCCGCCAGCAGCTCGAACTGCGCTCCGAACAGGCGTTTGACGGCGCGGCCCAACTGGCTGATTTCATGCAACATGCCAGACGGCGGCGGCGCCGGATCCGGCGCCGCCGCGGGGGTGGATTCACCCTCGTTGTGCATGGGGTACCCCCTGCCCGAGTGACTCAACGCCGAAGAATACGACCAAGCAACCAGCCGGCGCCCAATGCGATGGCGACCGACTGCACGGGCTTCTCGCGCACGTAGTCACGCGCCTGTTCCAGCCATTCGTCGGCACGCTCGCGGGTTTGCTCATACGCCGCACGGCTGCGCTCGCTGACCTCGGCCGCCTTGTCCACGGCCTTGTGTGCCGCCCCGGCCGTCTTGTCGGTGGCATGGTGCAAACCTTCCTCGACACTGTCCGCCGCACGGCCCACCTTTTCCTTGGTGCTGGCGACCGCGCTCGAGGTGGCCTGTTTGACGCGTTCGGCGCGCTCGTCGATACGACTGTCGGCGCCGGTTTCTGTGGTGGGGACTTGGTTGGTCATTACTTGCTCCGGAAAGGGACTTTCTTGGTCAAAAAGTGGTGCTTGATACCTATCTGGCGCGACGGAAGAACGCGATGATGGCCAGAATCAGGAAGATGACGAACAGGATCTTGGCGATGCCGGCAGCGGCGCCAGCGATGCCGCCAAATCCGAGAACGGCGGCGATGATCGCGATGACCAGAAAAACCAGGGCGTAGTGAAGCATGGAGGCATCCTCTTGGGGGGAATGAGCCGCTCCGGCGGCCGTCGTGTAACGTCATTCACCCACATCAAGTGCCACGCGGATGTGAAGAATCGCGCTGCCGCCGTGCATGCCAGGCCCACGTTCGGTTACCCGGCGACCGCGGGATTCAGGCTGTACGTGCCCACGAGCTCGGCCTCGGCCAATACGTGACCGGCCATCGCGACCCGCAACTGATCGCGCGAAAAGCCCTTGACCAACGGCAGCCTGGCCACATCGAGCGCATACAGCGTGAAGTGGTAGTGATGTGTCAACGCATCGTTCCACGGCGGGCACGGACCGTCGTAGCCGAGGTATTCGCCGCCCATGTCCTCATCCCCGCTGAACCAGCCGGTGAAATCGTTCACTCCCTGCACACTGCCGGGCGGGCCAAACGGCTCGCGCTTGCCGCGCGGGGTGACCTCGTCGCTGCAGGAGCCAGCAGCCAGTTCGCCGCACTCGGCCGGGATGTTCGCCATCAGCCAGTGCACGAACTCCACCCGTGGCAGGTCCGCCGGCACGCTGCGGCCGGGTTTGTTCACGTCGTCGCCGCGACTGGGCACATCGGTGTCGATGCAGGTCAGCACGAACGAGCGGGTGACCGGCGGCGCGTTTTTCCATGCCAGGTGCGGACTGTGGTTGTCCGACAGCGCGAAGGGGTCGGCGCGCCTGCCGAAGGCGAACTCGGGCGGGATGGGGTGACCGTTCTCGAAATTGTCACTGTGCAATTGCATGGCATTTCCTCAAAAGCGGGAAAGAATTGACAACTGAAAACCGAAAACTGAAAACCGAAAACCGTTCGGCCGTGACCTAAGGCCGATACGTTACCCGGTAGATCGCACCCGCCAGATCATCACTGACCAGCACGCTGCCATCGGGCATCGGCTGCACGTCGACCGGACGGCCCCAGGCGCTTTGGTTCTGCTGGAAGCCGGTGATCAGCGGCTCGTAGGACAGCACCTTGTTGCCTTTCAGGTGCACCGTCATCACCCGATAGCCGGACTTTTTCGTGCGGTTCCAGGAGCCGTGTTCAGCGACCAGGATCGCACCGCGATAGCTGGCTGGAAACTGTTTGCCCTGGTAGAAACGCATGCCCAGCGACGCCACGTGGGCACCCAGCTTCAGCACCGGCGCCACATACTGGCTGCACGGGTGTCCCTTGCCGAATTCCGGGTCGGCGACGTCACCCTGGTGGCAATACGGGTAGCCGAAGTTCTGGCCGGGGCGCGTGATTTCGTTCAGCTCGTCGCTGGGCATGTCGTCACCCAGCATGTCGCGGCCGTTGTCGGTGAACCAGAGCCGCCCGGTACCAGGTTGCCAGTCAAATCCGACCGAGTTGCGGATGCCAGTGGCCACGTCCTGCCAGTCGCTGCCATCCGGGTTCATGCGCATCAGCTTGGCGTAGCGCGGGCCGGGCTCGCAGATGTTGCACGGCGCGCCGATCGGCACGTACAGCTTGCCGTCGGGGCCGAACGCCAGGAAACGACCACCGTGATGGCCTTCGGTGGGCAGCTTGTCGTTGACCAGTTCGGGTTTTGGCGGCGCATCCAGGTGTTGCTCGATGTCACGCAGCACGAGGATCTTGCTGATCGCCGACACATACAGATCGCCATCGTGGAAGGCCACCCCGATCGGATTGCGCAAGCCACTGGCGACCACCCGCACCTGGTCGGCCACCCCGTCACCGTTGCTGTCGGTGAGTGCGTAGACCTTGCCGGCCCCACTCGAACCGACGAAGACCGTGCCGTGGGTGCCCAGCGCGATCTCCCGGGCATCCGGCACCTGGTCGGAATACACGGCGATATGGAAACCCTTGGGCAGGGTCAACTGGTCCAGCCGCGGGGCCGCGAGCAGCGGCAGCGACACGACCGCCGGCAGCAATGACAGCAGCACGCGCATGAGCCGGCTCCTTTCGTCACGGAACGTCCAATGTATACCGGACCATGTGAACCCGGAAGCAGCGCGGCTGGGTAAACTGGCGCGGTTCGCCACGTCATTGTGCAGGCACTGCGTCCCCACCACCAGATCAGCCTACCCTGCTCAATGCGCTGAAGCAGACCCGGCCGTTGGCGGTACTGATGTGCGAACAGGTGCCCGTCAACAACGCTCCCGCGCTCATTGCACCAGCGGCAGCTTCTGCCAGGGCGTCAATCGACCCGGCAACCTTCAGCCCAGCGGAATGGATCCGTGCTGCCGGTGGCGCACCATGGATCCCGCTATCCAGTGGGAATGGAAACGCCGCCTACTACGCCTTCACGGCCCATGACCACGCCATGCTGAGCATCAAGACCATTTCCGCTCGCACCGGCATGCTGTTCGAGACGGGCCGGGTCGATTGCCACCCGGTGTCGACAACGATCATTTCTCCGACGCCACCGGCTCCGTCTTCGATGCGACCGCAGGAACGCGCCTAGTAGGAGATTTTTTGCTTGACGCGAAGCAGGCACACATCACCTCTGGCACCGTGCAATATCAGGTCGCGACTCAGGTGTGCATGGCTGTACGCCAGCAACACGGCGAGGTCTCACATCCACTTGGCAAGGGCCAGACCATCAAGCCTGACTCGAATCCCTCGCCGCTCGTTTCCTCAATGCTCGCCGGCTTGGTCGAAGGCAATTTTCATGCAGGACCTCACCAGACGTCCACACCACGAATTGTCCGTTGGCCCACGCAGACTCGCTCGACCCACCCGCGCCGCCATTCGCCTCCACAGACATCGCGCAATATGTCGAGCGGGCGTCGTCGGGAGACACCGGAGCCTTGAAACGGTTGCGTGAAGCCGCAGCCAGCGGAAACACACTGGCCGCATACAAGCTCGGCAAGATGTATGGCTATAGCTGCCATGACGGGCGAGGCATTACACAGGACTTCGGCCAAGCCGTTCGCTGGTACACCATCGCCGCCAACCAGGGTCATAAGGATTCGCAGGAAAGCCTCAGCCTCATGTACTCGAATGGCCAAGGCGTGCCCAAGGATCCAGCAAAGGCTGAATACTGGCGCGATAAATCAATAGGGCAGCATGGCCTGCAAGCCATGACCATCGGCGGACGGAAGGTCGAGGAACGGGATGCGCAGTTGGCCTTCGTCCGAACGAGCAAGCGCGCCGCGCAGGGAGATGCCGTCGCGAAAAATGACCTCGGCGACATGTACCTCCGCGGTCTCGGCGTGACGCGTGATGCCGCTATCGCCAAGCAGTGGTACAGCAAGGCGGCCGGGCAGGGAAACGAACAAGGACAGCGAAATCTGGCTCTGATGTACGCAGGCGCATACGGGCTGCCCAGGAACGATAGCTTGATGCTTCACTGGCTCACCTTGGCTGCTCGTCATGGCGATGCTCAGGCGGCGGACAGGATGGGCAAGCTCTATTACGGTGGAGGCCTGGTATTGCGGGATCCAGCCCAGGCAGCGCACTGGTTTGCTGTGGCAGCCGACGAGGGCTACGGACCCTCGCAGTACATCCTCGCCACCATGTACAGCCGTGGGCTGGGCGTGCCACGCGACGATGTGCAGGCGATCAAGTGGTTTCTGATCGACCTGGCAAACCTCGACAACCTGCTGTTCACCGACGATCTGTTCGAGCAGAGCGAAGCGAGAGTCGATGCCACCCAGGTGCTGGAGGCACAGAAGCTGGCACGGGTATGGTGGAGCAAGAACGCCAACAGGGAGCAGGCCTATCCCAAGTGATTTCCGGATGGAGAATTGGGGACACCACTTATAGCGCGCTGTACGATGCCGCGAGCAGGTGGACGCCCTGCGGGCCTGGGCGCCCGGACGTTGCGTGGCAGCGGATGGAGTGAGGCTGCTTATTGGCCAGGACTTCGTAAACTTGCGGGATGGCCTGATTCAGGCATTCCACCTCGGGAGACGGTATCGTGATCGCACGCATGTGGCACGGCATGACACCTGCCGAAAAAGCCGATGAGTATCTGGCGTTTCTGCAGCAGCGCGCGCTTCCCGACTATCGCGGGACACCCGGCAACATCGCCGCCTGCATCCTCCGACGCATCGAGGGCGAAGTGGCGCACTTCACGACGCTCACGTACTGGGACTCGCTGGAGTCGATCAAGGCGTTTGCCGGCTCGGATATTTCGATGGCCAGGTATTACCCCGAAGATGCAGGATTCCTGATCGAGTTCGAACCGACGGTGTCGCACAGCGAACTCTATTCTTGAAGCCATCCTCCCCACGCTGAACTGGCGCAGGATGCGGGGCGGCGAGCCGCCCCTGAATTTCGAGTCTCGCTTGCCTGCCGTCATTCAGGGAACGGGCACCTCATGCGCGCCACGCATCATGTCGAGTAGCTGATTCTTCAATATTGCGACATTGTCATGGTGCTGGTGTGTGTGCGTGTCATAGGCAGCGGATGCGGCATAGACGATCACGTCCACGTTTCGTGTCGCATCCACCCAGCCGGCGGCGTAGCAGTCAAGGGTTACATCATGGAAGGGATCGACCTCGTCTTTCCATTGCGACGTCGGCGGCACACCAACGAATTGCACGAGTCCGCCGGACTTGGCGCTGAGGTCGCTGTGACTGTGCATGAGCGTGTGCCACAGGGGCACGGTGTGTCCGTCGATCTCGATCGTGCCAACCTGCGTCATGGGGCCGGCGCTGGCGAGCGGGTTCGGATCACCCATGGCCTCCAGCCACGCCTGCTGGTCGAGCGAAGCAAGGGTCGTGGCCCAGGCGCTCAGATCGCGGCTCGCGGCATTCTTTTCCGGCTTCACCACATAGGCACCAAGCCAGGCCTGATAGTAGGGAGAGGCGGGATCGGTTCTATCGCTGTAACGGCGCCACAGCGTGTGCGGCGCGCCGAAGGTGAAGTAGTTGACGCCTGCAGCGTGCACAGTCGCCCAGACCGGCGACATATCGTTCTTCAACGGCGCGACCCAGGCTGACGGTACCAGCGAAAATTCCACCATCGCGCCATCTTTGCGCTCCTGCGCGACGACTCCCTTGTCCCGATTGATCAATCGGGTAATTACACGCTGCTGAAGATAGAACCGCATCGGGTACGCGATGATCAGCGCGACAAACAGTGCAAGGATTACGCAACCCAACCTGCGCAACCAGACCCGCAGCCGCGATCTCGCCGGCCGGTGGTCGTGATCTGTTCTAATCGACTGCATGGGACGCCCCCTTGCGCTGCATTTCAATATGGCGACGTCCATTGCCCGATTCGCAAAGCCAGGCCTCTGGGACGGAGGTAGTCAAGCTGTTTCAGCTTTCCGGAACCTGCACGTGACCTACCCGCTGCTGGTCGATCCAGGGCCTTCTCAACGAGAATAGGGCAAACTGGATCCGGCATGCACGAACTCCCACCCTTCCATCTCGCCTTCCCGGTGACCTCGCTGGCCGCTGCCCGCGCGTTCTACGGCGACTTGCTCGGCTGCCCCGAAGGCCGCTCCAGCGACAGCTGGGTGGACTTCGACTTCCACGGTCATCAGATCGTGGCGCATTTGGCGCCAGAGGAAGCGCGCGCCGTTGCAGCACACGACGTGGATGGCGACAACGTGCCGGTGCGTCACTTTGGCGTGGTGCTGTCGATGGATGCATGGCAGGCACTGACCGAGCGGCTGCAGGCGGCCGGCGCGCGTTTCGTGGTCGAGCCACATATCCGTTTCAAGGGCCAGCCCGGCGAGCAGGCGACGATGTTTCTGCTTGATCCTTGCGGCAATGCGCTGGAGTTCAAGGCGTTCGTGGATCGCACGCAGTTGTTCGCGAAGTAGCGCCACGATGGAAGCGGAAGACCTGGCCAAGCTGGTGAGCGTGCGCATGCCGTACGGCAAGTATCAGGGGCGGCTGATTGCCGACCTGACCGGCGCGTATCTGGCGTGGTTCGCGCGCAAGGGCTTTCCGAACGGCGAGCTGGGCCGGCTGCTGGCGCTGATGCTGGAGCTCGACCACAACGGGCTGTCGTCGCTGCTCGATCCGTTGCGCCAGCGCTGATACGACGCGTCGTTACACTGGCGGCCCATGAATACGCCTTTGACTCCGTTCCATGACATCGCCAGTGCACTCGCCGGCGAGGGCTGGTGTGTGGTGCCGGATTTCCTTTCGGCTGCGCAGACGCGGGCGCTGGCCGATGACTGCCGCGCGCTGCGCGACGCGCAGCGGCTGACGCCGGCACGAGTCGGCAGCTTGCGCACGGCCACACCGTTGCGCAGCGACAGCACGCACTGGTTCCAGGCCGCTGCGCTGAGCGCGCAGCAACAGGTGTTCGTCGATCGCCTCGACGCGCTGCGCGTGACGCTCAACCGCGATCTGATGCTTGGGCTGGTCGAATGCGAATCGCATTACGCGGTGTATCCGCCCGGTGGCGGCTACGCGCGTCATCTGGATCGCCTGCGCGACAGCGACGCGCGGGTGGTGTCGGCGGTGTTCTATCTCAACGAGGCGTGGCGCGTGGCCGACGGCGGCGCGCTGCGCCTGTATCTGGCAAATGGTTCGTCACACGACATCTTTCCGCATGCCGGCACCTTGCTGCTGTTTCTCTCGGCGCAGTTCGAGCACGAGGTGCTGCCCGCCACGCGCGACCGCATGAGCATCGCCTGCTGGATGCGACAGCGGGCGCTTGCGCCGACGTTCTGATACGCCGGTGCCGACGGGCTCGCTGCGTCGGACCCGAGCAGTTCGATTTCGGCCAACGCCGCCGGCGCAGCACCTGCCGATGGATCGAGGTGCAACCGGTAATACGCATGGTTGCCCGGTGCATGCACGGCGAAGACTCGCGTCTGCTGCGGCCACGCAAAGCGTTCGTGCCGGCGCGTATCCAGCGTGTGCCAGTGCTCGCCATCGCTGGATGCCTGCAGTTGCCAGGCCGAGGACGCGGCGGTGCTGGCGCCGGACGTCAGCGTGAGCATGACGACCTTGCGTGGTTGCGTGAAGTGCCAGCTGATCGTGGTCGGCGCCGCGGGCAGCGCGGCTTCGGTACGGCTGTCGTTGTCGGAGAGTGCCGCCAGCTGCGGGATCGCTGGCGAGCTGCTGACTTCGCCCTGACCGCCATCGGTGAGATCGCGCAGCGGTTGCGGCTTGCCCTGTGCAGTGAGTGACGGCGGCAGCGCCGCTTCGTCGCTGGCCCATGCCGAAGGTTTCGGCCCCATCGTGAAATCGAGCGTGGCGCCCTGCGCCAGCAAGGCGTGCGGCAGGGTCAGTTGGTTCCATGGCTTGCCGTCGACGCGCAGGCTCTGGATGTAGCGGTTGGTGTCGCTGACCGCGGGTGCATCAATCACGATGTGCCTGCCGTTCTCCAGCGCGATGTCCATGTGCGGGAAATACGGCGCGCCGATCGCGTACGCCGGCGTGCCCATGCGCAACGGATAGAAGCCGGCGGCGCTGAACAGGTACCAGGCGGACATCTCGCCGTTGTCCTCGTCACCGGGATAGCCCTGGCCGATCTCGCTGCCGACGTACAGGCGCGACAGCACATCGCGGATCTTGTCCTGCGCCTTCCACGGTTGCCCGGCAAAGTCGTACATGTAGATGATGTGGTGCGAGGGCTGGTTGCTGTGGCCGTACTGGCCCATGCGCACATCGCGTGCCTCCAGCATCTCGTGGATCGGTTCGCCGTAACTGCCGACGTGGAAGTTGCCTGGCGTGGCGAAGAACGCATCGAGTTTCGCCGCGAGGCCGGCGCGACCGCCATAAAGCGACGCCAGGCCGGCGCCATCCTGCACCGCGTCGAAGGCCATGTTCCAGGCATCGGTTTCGGTGTAGTCGCCGCCCCAGCGCAGCGGATCGAAACCGGCCTTGTCGACGCGCCAGTGGCCGGCCGCATCGCGGCCGACGAAGAAGCCGACAGCGGGGTCGAACAGGTTGACGTAATTCAGCGCGCGGTTGCGGAAGTACGCTGCATCATCGGTGTAATGCGCCGCGTACGGATCGTCCGCCACCGGTTGCGCAGCCAGCGCCGCCGCCAGGTTGCCGATACCGAAGTCGTTGAAGTAGCCGGCCATCGACCACGACAGGCCCTCGCTGGTCGCCGTGTCGGTATAACCGTCGAACACCGAACGCGTCAGCCCCTTGCGGCCCGTGCCGGCCAGCGGGCTGACGACGGTGGCGTCCTTCAATGCAGCCTGGTAGAAGGAGCGGACGTCGAAGTTGTGCACGCCCTTCAGCCACGCGTCGGCGAACGCCACGTCGGCGCTGGTGCCGACCATCAGGTCGGCATAGCCGGGCGAGGACCAGCGTGCGATCCAGCCACCGTCGCGGTATTGCTGCACGAAGCCGTCGATCATCTCGCCGGCTTTGGTCGGCGTGAGCAGCACGTAGGCCGGCCACGCCGTGCGATAGGTGTCCCAGAAGCCGTTGTTGACGAAGGCCTTGCCATCGACGAGGCGTGCGCCGGTGTGCGTGGGCGTGTCCTTGCCGGTCACGGTGGAGAACGGGCTGGCATATTGCCAGTGCGGCTGCGCTGCGCTGCCGGTGTTCTCGTAGGCATCGTTGGGATACAGGAACAGTCGGTACAGGTTGGAGTACAGCGTAGTCAACTCGTCGCCGCTGGCACCCTTTACCTTGACGATGCCGAGCTGCGCATCCCACTGCCGCTGGGCCCGTTCGCGCACGCCGTCAAAGGTTTCGTCCGGCGCGATCTCCAGCGCCAGGTTGTGTTTTGCCTGGCCCACGCTGATCAGCGAAGTGGCGATGCGCAGATTCACCACCTTGTCTTTCGAGGTGTCGAAACCGAACCAGGCGGCGACGTGATCGCGGCCCGCACCGCGCAGGCGACCGCTCTGCGTCACCGCCTGGTCGACTACGCCGTAGAAGAACAGGCGGCCGGCGCCGGCGGAGAGCCGGCTCTTTACGTCAGACCAACCGCTGAAGCTGCGCGACAACGGATCCAGCACGATGCTGCCGTGGTCGTTGCGATTGTCGAAGATCAGTTGCGAGCGGCCGCGCTTGAACGTGAAACGGAACATCGCGGCATGGTCGGTGGGCGCGATCTCGGTGACGATGCCGTCGTCGAAGGCGACGCGATACAAGTGCGCGTGCGCGACTTCATCGGCATGGCTGAAGCTCAGCGCGCGCGCTGCGCGATCCAGGTCCGGTGGGCCACTGGCCACGGACGCCGGCATCAGCTGGAAGGTCTGCCGGTCGCCCATCCACGGGCTCGGCTCGTGCGACAGCGCAAACGCCTCCAGCCGCGGCCGGTTGTCCGGGCCGTTGCGCTGCTGGTACTGGTAGATCCAGTCGGCACCGGCGTCAGTCACCGGCGTCCAGAAGTTGAAGCCGTGCGGCATCGCCACCGCGGGAAAGGTGTTGCCGCGTGAGAATCGACCGTCCGAATTGCTGCCCCGGCGAGTGTCCACGAAATCGCTGGGGCGCTGGCGATCATCGGCTGGCGCGGGGCCGATGCGCAGGTCATCGAGGTAGCCTTGGAATCGGGCCGCCTGGAATCGGGCCGCCGGACCGTCGTGGATCAGCGCGATGCGCTTGATGGTGCGTCCCGCCGCGACATGACCAAGATCGACCGACAGGAAGTTCCACTGGTCCGGATACAAGGTGCGACCCTCGCCCTGGGCATGCGCCGATATCCCGATCCGGTGCTGGTCGACAGCAGCTCGGGTGGACAGATGGCTGCCATCGTCGAACAGCAGATCCACCGCGACGTAGGTGGCCGGATTGCGCAGGTCACCCGCGTTGGAGCAGGGGAAGATCAGGTAGGACAGCTGCGTATCCGGTCGCACCGGCAGGTTCACCGCATAGAGGTCGATCGCCTGCTGACCGCTGGCGTCACCGCGATAATGCAGCGAATGAAGACCACTGAAGCCGACGCCGGGCTTGGCGTCAAGCGCGGCCGCCGCACTCGGCCCGCCAACGACGTCGATGCCGAACGATGCGTTCACGGATGACTTCGGCGGTGCCGGTTCGGTTGCTTCAAACGAGCGGAAGAAGGTCGCTTCCGGAGTGGCGACGGCAAGCGAAGGCAGGAGCAGCCACGCGAGCCCGAAAATCAGTGCCCATCGCCTGGTCGGGTGCGGGATCCGGGTGTTGCCTGACTGATGCATGGCTTGTCCCTGGCTGGTCCGGGGGAAGGATACGCGCCTCACCGTGGGCTCGCTGCCGCGATCCGATGGCGACGGGTCGGCGACTCAGCCGATCGGCGACAAACCCTCGGCCAGCGCGTTGAAGCGCGCGGCGATGTAGTCGTCGGTATAGCTGACCATGCTCCAGTCGCGGATGAAACCGCAGTGGCCGCCGAAAGTGGCAAGGTCCAGTTCCACGTTGGGCGGCAGTTCGAGTTGCTCGAAGCTGCCGACCGGGATCACCGGGTCATCCTTCGCCGTGAGGATGGTGGCGGGTATCTGCATCGCCTGCATCGCGTCGCCGGCCACCGAATAGCCGTCCAGATACTGCTGCAGCGACTTGAAGTCGGTGTGCCGCAGCACCAGCGATTCGGTCAGGCCGCGCAGATGCTTCTTCAGTTCCGACATTTCGAAATACTGGTGCTGCGGAAACGCCTTCTGCTTGAGCAGCAGCGAATGGCGCCACTTGCGCATGAAGTAGGCCTGGTAGAACCACGGCGCGCTTTCCTCCAGCGAAAACAGCCCCACCGCCGGGTCGATGATCGGGCACACCGCCAATACGTAGCTGAGCGGAATACCCACGCGCGAGGTCTGCATGGCGGCGCGCAAGGCAAAGTTTCCCCCCAGCGAAAACCCGACCACCGCCATCGGTCGCGCCGGCCAGCGTGCGGCAATGTCGCCCAAGGCGTGCACCACTTCGTCGATGCGACAGGAGTGGAACAGCGCTTCGTTGAGACCGTAGCTGTCGCCGTGGTCGCGGAAATTGAGCCGGAAGATGTCCCAGCCGTCGGCCAGCAGGCGGCTGCCGGTCTGCAGCACATAGGTGGAATCCACGCTGCCTTCCCAGCCGTGGAACAGCACCGCCAGGCCCCGTGATTTCGAACAAACCTTCTGCGCGGTGTAGGCACCCGTCAGGCGTACCCCGCCGCCGCCATCGACCACCACCGGCTCGGCGCCCTGCAACACCGTCCTGGCTGCACGCGGCAACAACAGCCGGCGCACGCCGCTGGAGGACAGCATGGTCTGGATATGGCCGCTGCGCAGGGGCCAGGGCGGGCGGAAATCCTTTCCGTCGGGCAGGGTCATGCCGGCTGATCCGCCAGCGCCTTGGCGATGCGTTCGCGTGCCTGATCGGCCATGCGTCGCCGCCCGTCGGAGCCGACCGGTACCACGCTCAGGAAGTGAATCTCGGCATCCATCGATGGGCCACCGAGCAAGCGCAGGAAGTTGGCCAGGAAGGTCTCGTCCTCGCGGAAGCCGGCGTCGACGATCCGCCTGCCGCCGCGCGCAAAGCGCAACGCCACCGGTTGCACGGGTACCTCGGCATCCAGCGCGGCCTGGAGGATGCGCGCGTGGAACACCTTGAGTACGCCGTGGTAGCCGCTGCCGCCTTCAGGAAATACCGCCACCGAGTGCCCCGCGCGCAGTCGCTCGACCATCACCTGCATCACCGCCGCCAGCGAATGGTTGTTGCCGCGGCGGTGAAAAATGGTGCCGCCGTTCGCGGCCAGCCAGCCGACCAGCGGCCACTCTGCGATCTCGGCCTTGGCCACGAAGCAGGCCGCGCGCTGGCTGTGCAGCATCTCGATGTCGATCCACGAGGTGTGATTGGCCACGAACAGCACCGGATCGGCCAACGGCTGACCGACGCGTACCGCGCGCAGACCGAAGATCCGCATCAACCCGATCGACCACCAGCGGACCAGGCGATGCGGCAACGGCTCGCGACCATCACGCATCACCACGTCGCGGTTCCAGCTCAGCACCAGCCCGGCCAGCAGGATGGCCAGCACCGCAAAGACCAGCAGCAGCGGCACCCGCCACAGATAGCGCAGCGGTCGCAGCAAATCGCGTTCGGCAACGGTGGCGGTGTCGATGCTCATCAGTCAGTTAGTTTAGCGTTAGTCGACCCGCGCGCGCCCATGCCTGCGCTGAACAGGGTCCGCATGTTCAAGGCTCCAGCCGGCTCAGCGGCAGTGCGGGCGAACGCTTCACCGTGCGCAGCACGAAGCTGGAATTGACGTCGGCCACGCCGCTTGCGTTGAGCAGATGATCGAGCAGGAAACGCGAGAAGTCCTTCAGGTCCGCCACGTAGACATGCAGCAGATAGTCCATGTCGCCGGTCAGGGCGTGGCAGGCGACGACCTCGTCCCAACCGTTCACGCGCTCGACAAAGCTCTCAACCGCCGCATGCTCGTGCTTGGCCAACTGCACCCGCACGAAGGCTTGCAGGCCCAGCCCCACGGCCTGCGGATCGATCTGCGCGGCGTAGCCGGTGATGATCTTGTCCGTTTCCAGCCGTTGCAGCCGGCGCAGGCACGCCGACGGCGACAGGCTGACCCGCTCGGCCAGCTCGGCATTGGTGATGCGGCCCTCGCCCTGCAGCACGGCCAGGATACGCAGGTCGGTGCGGTCAAGTGTGGTCATGCGCAATAATCCTCACGTGTTTTTACAACAAGCACAAGAATAGTGCATTTTTGTGGCGAATTTCAGCATTGAAACAACCTTTGTGCGGGCAAACCACCGTAAGCTGTTCACTGAGATCCCGCGCACCGGAGCAAGCCATGGAAAACACCCCGCCCCAGAAGGTCGAACATCAACAGACCGATCGTGGCTACGTGCCGGTGTACGCCACCGGCGTGGTCGAGCAGCCTTGGGCCAGCTACAGCCGGACCGATCACGAAGTGTGGGACACCTTGTTCAAGCGCCAGCGCGAGATGCTGCGCGGGCGCGCCTGCAAGGAGTTCATGGAAGGCGTGGAACGTTTCGGCCTCGGCGCCGGCGGCATCCCGAAGTTCAGCGAGCTCAACCAGGTGCTCAAGTCGACCACCGACTGGGAAATCGTGGCGGTGGAAGGCCTGCTGCCGGACGAGGTGTTCTTCGATCACCTGGCCAACCGCCGATTCCCGGTCAGCTGGTGGATCAGGAAACCCGACCAGCTCGACTACCTGAGCGAGCCGGATCTGTTCCACGACATGTTCGGCCACGTGCCGCTGCTGCTCAACCCGGTGTTCGCCGATTACATGCAGGCCTACGGCCGCGGCGGCATGAAGGCGTTCAAGATCGGCCCCGAAGCGCTGATGAACCTGACCCGCCTGTATTGGTACACGGTGGAGTTCGGCCTGATGCATACCGACGAAGGCATGCGCATCTACGGCGCCGGCATTGTCAGTTCCAAGGGCGAGTCGATCTACTCGCTGGATTCACCCTCGCCCAACCGCATCGGCTTCGACATCGAACGCGTGATGAGCACGCGCTACCGCATCGATACCTACCAGCAGACCTATTTCGTGATCGACAGTTTCGAGCAATTGTTCGAAGCGACCCATCCGGACTTCACGCCGATCTACGCCAGGCTGCATGAGTTGCCCGCGCACGCGGCCGGCGATGTACTGGAAGGTGATCGCGTGTTCACTCGCGGCGATCGCGTGGGCTGGGCGACCAACGCGGAT
>Ga0208357_1000510_pt1 | contig 31415 bp, 19 predicted proteins | sample NGESurdeep092012_6_FD_184487 | JGI IMG/M metagenome (GOLD analysis project Ga0208357, IMG submission 184487) | Arctic peat soil microbial communities from Barrow, Alaska - NGEE Surface sample F52-2 deep-092012 (SPAdes) | ecosystem: Environmental > Terrestrial > Soil > Wetlands > Peat ...
CGGTGCCTACCCAGACGACTAATCCGGTCGCGCCAGGGAGCTCGACGACCTACACACCGATCACGATCGCGAGTGGGCTCAGTGGTGACTACGTGGCGCTCTCAGCGACCGGTGCGACCTTTACGGCGCCCACAAGCAACTGCGTTGCAGTCTCTGCTGACGGCACGGCGAGCTTCACGAATGCGTCGGTTACAGCCCCCGCCGTCACGGGAACCTTCACGATCACCGCGACCGAGTACACGAACAGCAACTGCACATCGACTGCGGTGACGACCGCCACCGCGACACCCACGCTCACCGTCACGGCGTTGGCGGTCTCGGTGCCTACCCAGACGACTAATCCGGTCGCGACCGGGAGCTCGACGACCTACACGCCGATCTCGATCGCGAATGGGCTCAGTGGTGACTTCGTCAAGTTGACCGCCGGGACGATGCCGACTGGAGCGACCTTCACGCCGCCGACGAGCAACTGCGTCGTAGTCTCTGGAACCGGCACGGCGAGCTTTTCGAATGCGTCGGTGACGGCGGGCGCTGTCAGCGGATCCTTTACGATCACCGCAACCGAGTACTCGGCTGCCGGCTGCACGACCTCGGTGACCACCGCCACGGCGACGCCGACGCTTACGATCCAGGCATTCGCGGTAGCGGTTCCGACCCAGTCGCCGAATCCTGCGGTCACCGGGGGCGTAACGACGTACACCCCGATCACGATCTCCGGCAGCATCAATGGCGACTTTGTGAAGCTGACCGCACCCGTTCTTCCGAGCGGCGCGTCGTTCACAGCGCCGACGAGTAACTGCGTCGCCGTCTCTGGCAACGCCGCCAGCTTCACCAACGCGTCGGTGACGCCGGGCACGTCTGGCGGCAGTTTCACGATCACCGCAACCGAGTACACGAACAACACCTGCACCTCCACTGCGGTGACCACTGCCAGCGCGACGCCGACGCTTACGCTCCAGGCGTTCGCCCTAACGGTTCCGACCCAGACGACGAATCCTGTAGTTGCCGGGGGCTCGACGACCTACACGCCGATCACGATCACTGGCGCTAACAACGGCGACTACGTTGCACTCGCCGCGTCCAGCCTTCCGAGCGGCGCGAGCTTCACGCCGCCAACACCGAATTGTGTTCTAGTGGCGGGCAATGGGGCGACCCTGACAGGTTCCGTCCTTGCCACCACCGCGCCCGGAGGATCCTTCACGATCACCGCGAAGGAGTACTCGAACAGCTCCTGCGCCACGCTCGTGACGACAGCGACTGCGACCGCGACCTTAAGCGTTTCGCCCTTCGGCCCAGCCACCCAACTCGCCTTCTCGACGCAGCCTGCGGAAGGTTCGAGCATTCAAGCGGCTGGCACCGGTACGTTCGCCGTCTCGGTCAACGTCGAGGACGCCAATGGCAATCTGGTGAGCAATATCAGCACGGGAACCGTAACCCTTTCTATCGGAACGAACCCGGGCTCAGGAGCCCTCAGTTGCAGTGGCGGCCTTACCGCAACCGTCGCCTCCGGCATAGCCAGTTTCGCTAACTGCGCGATCACCAAGGTCGGTACGAACTACAAGCTTACGGCGACAAGCAGCCCCGTCTTTAACGCCCCGAGCAACGCGACTTCGTTCAACATCACGGCGGGAGCTGCGACGTCGATCTCACTGTCGTCTGGCTACAACCAGTCAACAACCGTGGGTGGACCGTTCTCGTCTGCGCTAGTTGCACGCGTTAGCGATTTGGACGGGAATCCAGTCCCCGGCGCCACGGTTACCTACACCGCGCCAGCCACCGGCGCGAGCGGGACGTTCAAGGCCACAGCTGGGGCCTGTGTCGCGTCTGGTACCGCGACCACGTCGTGCACCGCGACGACGAGCTCAACAGGACTTGCCACCTCGTTGATCTTTACGGCGAACTCGTCGGTGGGTGCCTACCACATCGCGGTGTCTTCTCCAGGCACCGTACCGAGCCCGCTCGAGGACCCGATGACGAACCTGGTTGGCGCCGCCGCGATACTCGGCTTTGTCGCTCAGCCGAGCGTTGGCCAGAACATCCAGGCGACAGGAACCGGTAGCTTCAGCGCGACTGTCGCCGTCGAGGACGCGAGCGGCAACGTCGAGACCGGCATTAACTCGGGCTCGGTCACGCTCGGGATCGGCGCTAACCCGACCTCAGGTGTCCTTGGCTGCACCGGGGGCATGACCTCGAATGTGGTCGCCGGCGACGCGACCTTTACCGGCTGTTCGATCACGATTGCCGGTAACGGCTACATGCTTTCGGCCTCGAGCTCCCCGAGCTACGAGGGTGCAACGAACGCAAACGCCTTCAACGTCACCGCGGCGACGGCGAGCCAGCTTGTGTTCGTCGCGCAGCCGACGGGCGCATTTGTCGGAACTGCGGTGACCCCCGCGGTCACCGTCCAGATCGAGGATCAGAACGGCAACACGACATCGGGTGCTGCCACGATCGCACTCACACCGTCTGCGAGCTCGATCTCATCTAGTGGCAGCGCGGTAGCCTCAGGCGGGGTAGCGACATTCTCAGGGCTTACGTTCTCGGCAACCGGACTCGGTGTCTCGCTCAGCGCGACATCGACCGGATTGACCGCTGCGACGTCTACGACCTTTAGCGTGAGCGTGCTCGTGAGCACGTCGAGCGACCAGTTGACCGATGGCGCCACCGACAGCGGTGGTTCTGGAATGAAGTCAGTGACGTACTACTACTGCGCGGGATTCTCGAATACCCCGACCGCGTGTGGCCCGAGCAATGGGACAGCGGTCGGCTCCCCGGCAACCACCTCGCCGTTCTCGGTAGCGTGGTCGTCACTTCCCGCGACTGGCTCCTACCGCGTGGTCGCAGTTGGCGCGGACAACGCCGGCAACACCACGACGAGTACGACCACACCGGTAAGCGTCGATGACACCGGCCCGGTCGCTGGAGCGGTCAGCGTGCCGAATTACGCCAACGCGTTGTCGGTCACGATCACCTCAACCGGCTTCACCGACGCACTGGGAGGCATGTCGAGCAACGTCATCTCCCGGTCCGCTGAGCTCTCGCCGGTGGGCGGTATCTGCCCGACGAGCGGCTACACCGGCTCCACCGTCGTCACGAGCCCGGACACCGGGGTCGCTAACGGCAAGTGCTACGAGTACACACTGACGGGCACGTCGAGCGCCGGCCAGGTGTCAACGGTCACGAGCGCTCCTGTCCTTGTCGACACGACTGCCCCTGCTACGACCATCACGCTCAACCCGGCGTCCCCGAACGGCCCGAACGGCTGGTACGACGGCACGAACCCAACCTTCAGTTTGTCGGCGAGTGACACCGGAGGCTCCGGTGTCCAAACGACCTACTACGAGATTGACGGTGGAACGGCGACGGTCTACCCAGGAAGCGCGGCAACGATCCCCAACGGCGCCGCTCAGACGGTTAACTACTGGTCGGTCGACAACGCCGGCAACATCGAAACCGTCCATACGTCTGCCAGTTTGAATATCGACACCGCCGCGCCGTCTGGGTCGATAAGCGCTCCTGCTCCGAACGCATCGGTCTCCGGGTCCGTCACGGTCCAATCCAACTCGACCGACTCGCTCTCCGGCGTCGCCTCGGCGGCCTTCCAGTACGAGCTGGTCGGAGGATCGTCGTGGACCACGATCGGGACCGACACCACGTCGCCGTTCTCGGTGGTTTGGAATGCGTCGGCACTCTCTGGTCAGTACAACCTTCGGGGGGTGACAACGGACAATGCCGGCAACTCCACGACGTCGGCGAGCGTCACGGTCACGGTCACGGCAGGTTTCTCTGGCAACAGCAACGGAACTCAGGTGTTCCCGAGTAGTTCAGGCAGCGACTTATACGGCAATGCGACTAGCGCTGCTTCGATGAGTTCCTCGAGTGCTGCAAACACCTATACCTTCACGTCTGCGTCGACATTGTCCAACCTTTCGGTCACGTTGTCGGGAACGGCACAATCCGGGGGCAGTTCGGCCTCGTTGACGGTCACGGTGATGAAAAATGGTGCGGCCACCGCGCTGACCTGCTCGATCGCGGATAACGCGACGACCTGCACAAGTCCAGGACCAGTGTCATTTGCCAGCGGTAACACGATGAATATCAAGACGACCCGATCCTTCGGGGGGCAGCCGTCGCCCGCCATAACTGGCAGCTGGACGATTAGCCACACGTAGTGAGAGCGGAGCGGACGGGACTTTGGCAGAGTCCCGTCCGTGTGCCCCGCCGAACCTCAAGCGGGTCAGAGCGGTCATGAGTGGGTGGCCTCTTATCCTCTATTTCGAGGGCCTTAGTGAAGGGCTGTCCGGGGCTTGCTTCGGGCACTATGCGATCCAATCGGGCCCGCGTCACCGCGAAGTCGACCTTGGGCGCCGCCGCTCGTGGTCGCCGCACTAGGTTTCGATAAGCCCGCGCGCTTCGAGCGGAAAGAGTTCGATCGGAGGGCGAAGGAGGCCATGTCGGAACTTAGCCATAAAGAGCTAGAAGCACCCGGGCTGTCGCGATCGGATGAAGTAGATCTTCTTGTTGTTGGCGCGGAATCAGTCGTAACCATGGACGGGGGCGGTGAGATTAATGGTGGATGGGTCGCCATTAGCGATGCGCGGATCTCCGGTATCGGAACAGCGGGGACCGAGCCAGCAGCGCGAAGAGTCCTGAGCGCCAATGGTTGTCTCGTCACTCCCGGATTAATCAATACCCATCACCACATGTTTCAGAATCTCACCCGCTCCTATGCGCCAGCGACCAAAGCGACGCTCTTTTCCTGGTTGACCACCCTCTACCCACTGTGGTCAAGACTTGACGAGGAGTCGGCCTACCTGTCTGCGTGGATCGGTCTCGCAGAATTGGCCCTCGGGGGTTGCACCACCTCGACGGATCACCTCTATGTCCATCCGCCCGGATCCGGTGACCTGATCGCCGCAGAGATCCGGGCGGCGCAAGAACTCGGGATGCGCTTCCACCCGACGAGGGGATCGATGAGCGTCTCTGAGAAGGATGGAGGACTTCCCCCCGACTCGGTAGTGGAGGACGAGGACCGCATCCTGGCCGAGAGCGAGCGGCTCGTAGCTCGCTTTCACGATCCCAGTCCGGACTCGATGGTGCAGCTCGCATTGGCACCGTGCTCACCGTTCTCGGTCAGCACCCGGCTTATGACCGAGACCGCCGAACTTGCTGAACGTCTCGACGTTCGGCTGCACACCCACTTCGCAGAGGACCCCGATGAGGACGCGTACTGCCTCGCGACCTATGGGCTCCGACCTTACGAGCTGCTCGACCAGGTCGGTTGGGCAGGATCCCGGTCATGGGTGGCGCACTGCGTGTATCCAAGCGGGGGCGAGATCACCAAGCTCGCCTCGGCCGGCGTTGGCGTCGCGCACTGCCCGAGCTCGAACATGATGATCGCGCAAGGTCTGGCGCCGATCGGTGAGCTGCGGGCGGCCGGCGTCGCCGTCGGCCTTGGATGCGATGGGTCCTCGTCGACCGATTCGGCCTCACTTTGGCTCGAGGCCCGTACTGCGATGCTCTGCGCCCGCCTTCGCCAAGGCCCTGACGCGATAGGTGCTCGTGACGCGTTGGAGATAGCGACGCTTGGCGGCGCGGCGTGCCTTGGCCGTGCGGGAGAGATCGGCGTACTTCGCCCAGGTGCAGCGGCGGACCTTGTCTGCTGGCCGCTTGAGGGAATCCCGTTCGCCGGCGCCCTCACCGACCACGTCGAGGCCTGGCTTCGCTGCGGCCCGAGTGCGGCCCGGCATACGGTGGTTGCCGGACGAGTCGTGGTCGAGGACGGAACGCTTCGCGCCGGTGGAGTGGAGGAGATGCTCGCACGGCACCGCAATGCCGCTAAGCGGATACAGAACTTCGAGGTCTGAGCGCTTCGGCACTCGTTATCTGGCTAGGAAGCGTCTGGTTTCTTGGCTCGTCAGTTGCGATGAGGCCGGGTCTTGACCTCATCGCAACTGACGTTTCTGTTGGTCGGTGGTGCCGGCACGACGTCGACCCGCATGCGCCTCATCGCTACTTGCCCTACGACCCCAGCTCTGACTCGGCTTGCTTCAAGATGCTGCCGTCGAAGAGATCCGGGTTCGTGTAGTACGTCGCTACTCCCGTGCTCTGGGCGAACTTCAGCGTCGCGATGTTGGCCGCGATATCCGCCGGACTCATCGAGAACAGCCCGTGAGCGGTGGTGTAAGGGGTCACGATCAGCTTGAGTTGGGCCTTGTTCTCGAGCGACTGCTGCTTGGAGCTGAATCCGAGCTTCGACTCATAACGAACCACCGTGAGGTGTGTCCCAGCCGCCGGAGCCGAGATGTCGTACTTCCACCCCTCGAGCTCGGACTTCATGAATGCGACAAGCTCGGAACGGTGCGTCGCGATGTCGCTGACACTCGTCTCGTAGACGTCGGCGTAGACGTGGTAGCCGAAGTTCGACATTAAGAACGAGTAGTTCTTAAAGCCTGCGAGCGTGAGCACACCCGGCTCATTGGTGGAAAAGCCCATCCATGCCTGAACCTGACCGTTGATCAGCGGTGTCGGTCCAAGCGAGTAACCCTCGTCGACGGTCTTCACCTGGTTTGCCTTGAGGTGGTTGAGCGCCAGGAAGACGTTCCAGGCGGTCAGGTTGTAGGTGTTGACGCCGACGGTCTTGCCGATCAGTCCCTGTGGGTTCTTGATCGGATCCTTCGCGGAGCTGATGATGCAGAACGGGTTGATCTGGTACCGCGCGCCGATGATCCGGAGCTGTGCACCTGCTGCGACAGCTGCGGCCACGGTATCGGCATTGGAGTCGCCGATAAGTGCCTTGCCCGACGCGATGACCGGCTCGACCGGATCTGAGCCACCTGGGAGGATCGTCACCTTTAGGCCGTTGGCGGCGTCGTAACCCTGGCTCTGGGCGAGATAGGTGCCGGCGAACTCGGTGTTGGTGATCCAGCCGAGCTGGTAGGAGATCGCGTGCGAGCTGTGTGCCGTCACGGCGCTGGCTGCCGGCACGAGCATCGGCGTCACGATGCCTGCGAGGCCGACGAGGACTCCCGAAAGCGAGAGAAGGACCGTCCTCCGACGAGCAGGTCGCCGTAGACGCTGGACCAGGTGGTGCGCGGTAGTGAGCATGAAGGAAAGCTAAGTGTCGTTTATTTCATGCTTGTTTCGCTCGCGTGAATGAGACGTAATTTCCGCCACCAACGCCGCGCAGTAGACCTTTAGCGCGCCAGTCCGATCCCGAATCGTTCAGCCACTGTGCGCTCGGCTGTGCTCACCGTGTTGTAGATCACCACCGAGACGACGGTGATCGTCGCGATCGTCGCCCAGAGCATTGCGTACTGCGACTCCGACGATGAAGTCACCATGATGTAGCCGAGTCCCTGACCGGTGGCGAGCCACTCCGCGAGGATCGCACCGAGCAGCGCGCCCGGCGCGGCGATGCGGGCAGCGGTGAACAAGGAGGGGACCGCGTAGGGGATCTGTAGTCGTCGCAGGACGGTGAGCTCCTTCGCGCCATACGCCCGGAAGAGATCGAAGGACTGCGGCGTCACCGAACGCAGGCCCTGGACGATATTGACGAGGCTCGGGAAGAAGGTGACGATTCCAGCTATCAAGCCGACCGTGAGCAGTCCCTGTCCGAAGATCAGTGTGAGCAGCGGTGTCATCGCGACAAGGGGCACAGAACGCAGTGCGATTGCGACGGGCATCACGGTCTGGGCGACGCTTCTTCGAAGCACGACTCCAACGCCAACCAGAATCGCGGCGGCGCTTCCGCAGCCGAATCCGAGCGCCGCATCGCGGAGCGTGGTGAGCAGTGCCGAGAAGAGAATAGAACGCGAGGCTGCCGCGGTCGGCCCGCTAAATAGCAGTGAGTAGACCTGGGCAGGTCCCTTGGCAAAGTACGGATTCAGGTTCAAGAGCTTGAGGACGACGGTCCAGAGCCCGAGCGCCACGCCGAGCGAAATCAGCGTTAGAAGAACACTGTGACCGATCCGGCGAGCGATCTCGCCATGGCCGCGTGTCGCGATCGAGCTAGTAGCGGCCATGAGGTGCCCAGGGAGTAAGCAGTCGGCCGACGAGGTGCACGACGAGGTATCCGGCACCGGCGAGCGCGGTGATGACGACGGCGAGTGCCCACACGCGCGAGGTGTTCAGCACATTCTCGGAGTTCATGATTCCGAGCCCGAGGCCTTGGTCAGCGCCTAGATACTCGCCGATGACCGCACCAAGCACTGCCGCAGGTGCCGCGATCGAGAGCGCGGCGAACATCGAGGGTAATGAAGCTCGGATCCGGATCTTCGTGAGTTGCTTCCATGAGCCGCCGCCGTACGCGCGTACGAGCTCGAGCGCGGTGCGATCCGCGGAGCGAAGCCCGGTCATCGTCCCGATGAGCGTCGTAAACAACACCGATATCGCCGCCAGTGCGATCTTCGGAGCCGTTCCGTTCAAGACGATCTGCAGAATCGGTCCGATCGCGATCACCGGCATGCAGTAGGTCGCGAGCACGACCCGAAGAAGGGCAGTCTCCGCGAGTGGGAAGAGAACGAACAAGAAGGCGAACGCCAAGGCGATCAGATTGCCCCACAAGAAGCCGAGGCCCGCCTCCGTGGCTGTTCGAGCGAGCGCCGGCGCGAGCGAGTAGCTGGGGTCGTTGAAGATGGTAGCGACCACCGATGTCGGTGTCGGAAGCACGTGCTTGTTGGCGAGCAGGGTGAGTGCGAGGAGGTACCAGATGCCGATCAGGAGAGCGAAGCCGATCGCTCCACCGAGCCAGCGCGGTCTACGGCTGGTCACGAGCCGAGATGGCTCACCGGTCGTCACCGCCGAGTTCGCCTGACGAGAAGAGATAACTCGTCAGCTCGTCAGTGAGCTCATGGAAGCGAGCAGAACGGAGAGTAGCGGGCGATCGAGGCCGCTCGAGGTCGATCGGCACGAGCGCGGTGATGCGTCCTGGTCGAGGCGACATCACCGCGACGGTGTCGGCGAGGAAGATCGCCTCGCTGATCGAGTGGGTCACGAGCAACGTCGTTGTCGAGCGCTCGGTCCAGATCCTGAGCAGTTCGAGATTGAGCCGCTGACGTGTCATTTCATCGAGCGCGCCGAAGGGCTCGTCGAGGAGCAGCAGGTCGGGTTTGAGGAGCAGTGATCTGGCGATCGCGACACGTTGGCGCATGCCGCCGGAGAGCTGAGCCGGGCGTGCATTCTCGAACCCCTCGAGACCGACGAGCGCGACGAGTTCGGCCACATCCCCGGCGCTTGCGCTGACGCCAGCGATTTCGGCGGGCAGGTGGATGTTTGCGTTGACGCTCCGCCATGGAAGTAGTGCTGGGTCCTGGAAGGCGATTCCGAGACGGTGGACATCGCGGATCTCGGCTGGCGTGCGCCCTTGAGCCGTTACGATCCCGGCGGTCGGCTCCTCGATCCCGGCGAGGATTCGAAGAACCGTCGACTTTCCGCAACCAGAAGGACCGAGCAGGGCGACGAAGCTCCCACGTTCTGCCTCGAGGTCGACGTTGTCGAGCGCGACCAGCTCACGTCGCTTTATCGAGAAGGTCTTGCGTAGTCCCGAGATGTAGATACCGTCCGCGTGAACCGCCGGCCGGGCTGCGGGTCGTATGGGAACCGGATCCTCCAGCACTAATTCGGCCAGCTCGTCATTTTGTACTCCCGGCATGGTTTGACCGTAGATTTCTGAGGTTTCCAGGTAGTAACCCGGAGATGAATGCCACGTTAAATGGCCGATTCCGCGACACCCGTTCACACGCAGGAAATATTGCGTCGGCATCATGGGATCTATGGCGACGATCGTGACGGCGAGAGCGGCACATGCATCCTCGAGTGCAGACGCTGCTGCCCCGTTCGTTGTTAGAAACGACTCGCCCGAACTACGGAGCTGCTGGCATCCAATCGCCCGTTCGGCCGAGATATCAGACGATCCGCGGAAGTTCTGGCTTCTTGGAACGCCGCTCGTAGCACTCAGGCTTGCGGGCAAATTAGTGGTGCTGCACGACAGATGCCCCCATCGTCGCGCGCCCCTCTCGGCTGGCTCGGTAGTTAACGGCGCTATCGAGTGCCCCTACCACGGCTGGCGATTTGGTCCTGACGGGGCGTGCGTGGCCATCCCGTCGATGCAGTCGGGATCGTTCCCGCCTGCGGCCCGGGCGAGCGTCCCCCGTGTCGCGGAGCGAAATGGTTTGGTGTTTGTAGCACTCGAAGATCCGATCGTCGAACTTCCCGAAATTGACCTCCACGAGAGCGCGACACGTCGCGTCGTCGAAATCGAGCCGTACGTGGGCAGATTTGGCGCCGCGCAACTGATCGACAATCAGATCGATTTCTCGCACTTCGCGTTCATTCATCGGGCGACGTTTGGTGTTGCTGAGGAACCGGTGACGCCGAGCTATGACATCGAGCGCGACGACTGGGGGTTTCGAATCGAGGCCGAGGTTCCGATAGTCGCGGCGAACGACCCTGAGGCACTCGCGGGGCGCCGTCCACTTCGACAGCATCGGACGATGAGGTACCGATACGTCGCGCCATTCTTCGTCGAGATCGAGCTGAGCTATCCGATGTCGGCCAGCTCCATGGTCGTCACCTTCTTCGCGCAGCCTAAGCGGTTAGAGCAGGCACGGATGTACGTTTCGCTTGCCTTTTCCCATCCCGACGGGTTCACCGAGGAGCAGCTCGAGGAGCGAGTGGGATTTGAGCGACGTGTCATCGCCGAGGATCTCTCGCTGCAAGCGAGCTTTGACGAGGTGGACCTGCCACTTGCGAGCGACGCCGAATGCCACGTTCGCGCCGATCGGGCAAGCCTTGAGTATCGGCGGATTCTCGCGGCGCTCTTTGGGGCATCGCGGTCGGGTCAGACGCGTGCTAGCTGATCCAGATCTCCGATCGCTTTGCGACGCGGTCCGGCCGTTCTGGCACCCGGTCGCCTGGGCCGCCGACGTAGCGGACCGCCCGATCTCGACCGAGCTACTCGGCACGCCGCTCGTAATCTGGCGCGTCGAGGGTCGCGTGGCGGTAGCGCTTGATCGCTGTCCACATCGAGGTACGAAGCTCTCGTTAGGTGTCGTCGAAGACGACGAGCTTGTCTGCCCCTACCACGGTTGGCACTTCGCGCTCGATGGAGTGTGCCAGGCGATTCCTCAGGTCGCGGACGACTCGAAGATTCCAGTTCGGGCCGCGCTGGCGATGGTTGACTCGATCGAGAGATACGGAATCGTCTGGGCTGTGCTCGAGGAGCCGATCGCGCCGATTCCTGACTTTCCGGAGTGGGACGATCCCTCCTACGTCCACGTGCCGTGTCGCTCATACACCTGGGCGGCAGGTGCGGGTCGGATGCTCGAGAACTTCACGGACTTCGGTCACCTTGGCTATCTCCACGATGGGCTTCTTGGCGTTCGCGACGAGCTGGTCGTGCCCGAGCACTCGGTGATGACCGAAGGGCGGGTCCTCTCCTATGAGATCCAGCTGGCTGTTCCGAACACCAACGATCGGTTCGCGGTTACCGATGTCGCCTCCGAACGAGGGCTGCAGACCAACACGTATGTACTCACGCTTCCTTTCACGATTCACCTGCGCTGTCGATACGAGGACAGCGACAGTTACCGCACGCTCTTTTTCGTGGTGCAGCCTCGCTCGCACCACGAATCCACCGGCTATTGCTTCCAGTCGCGCAACTTCGATCCTGACGCCGACCCAGCTGACTTCGTGGACTTTCAGGATCTGCTCGCCGAACAGGATCGCCCCATTGTCGAGAGCCAGTGGCCGAAGGACGTTCCACTCGGTATGACCGATGAGCTTCAACTCGGCTTCGATCGGGTCGCGATCTCGTACCGGCGTGCGCTGCGTCGCTTGATTGCAGGTAGGGCCGAAACGCGATGAGGAATCGGGGAGCCAGGAGAAGCATTGATGCGAGTTAGCGAATTTCCAGCACTTCGGAACGAGTGGTACGCAATAACGCGAGCGTCGACGAGAGGCCGCCCGCGTTCGGAGGCAGTGACGCTCTTCGGTGAGGAGTACGTACTGTTCATCCCGGCGTATGGACCGCCCGGACTGCTCCAGCCGCGCTGTCCTCACCGCGGCGCACACCTGAAGGCCGCGGACTGTGTCGGCGAGTCGCTTCGATGCTGTTATCACGGGTGGGAGTTCGACGCCGAGGGTCAATGCGTAGCGATTCCCCAGCTCGACGACGGGCTACCGATTCCCGCCAAGGCGAACTTGCGGCACTGGCCGGTAGTCGAGCGTTACGGCCTGTACTGGACCTGCGTCGGTACGCCGGCGACCGATGCCCCTCCTGGCTGGCCTGAAGCGGACGCGCTCGGATGGCGTGTGCAGATCGATTTCTTCGAGCCGTGGGCCGCCTCTGCGCTTCGCATTATCGACAACAACATCGACCAGGCACATCCCGCCTTCGTCCATCGCCGGACCTTCGGCGACCCTACCCGTCCGAAAGTGCCGCACTACGAGCTGCAGCGGACCCCGCGAGGCTTCAAGGCAGAGATCCGCCATGCCGTCGCCGGAGTCGGCCCACAGATGGGAATCTCCGATGAGTCGGCGAGCTTTGAGCGCGTCACCGAGGTCGAGTTGCTGAGCCCGGTTCAGACCCGAATCCTGCTCGCCTATGACGGAGCGGCGCCTGACTACTGCTTTTACGGTTCAGCAACGCCAATCGATGACGAACGTTCGATCTACGTGCGGATCTCGGCGTTGATGGGGTCGGCTGAGATGCAGCCCTACGACATGTTCTGGGAGTTTTCCAGGCGGGTCACGAACGAGGATCGGTTCGTCCTCGAGACGACGAGCCCGGACTTTCCTGCTGACATCAGGAGCGAGGTGCACATGCGTGCCGACCTGACGACCGTTGAGTACCGCCGGATCCTCGAGCGCCTCGCCGAGCAGGGACACTCAGGAGTACCGGCGGCACCTGCGGTGCTCGGGGGGGTTGCGTGAGTACTCGCGGCCACGTCGGAAACTCCCGAACCGGCTGGATCGTTCGGGACGGCACAGCGGACATCACTCGCAAGCACCGACAGGGAAAGTCGGTCCACGCGGACGCTCGGCCCGAGCGCGTGCTCTTCGACACCGCGAGAACGGCGCTCGTCATCGTCGACATGCAGAATGACTTCTGCGCGCCCGGAGGTTGGTTGTCCCATATCGGCGTGGATGTGTCGCCATTAGCCGACGTGGTCGAGCCGATCGCGCAGATCGCTCAGGTGCTTCGGGACTCCGGCGTTCCGATCATCTTCTTGAACTGGGGCAATCGACCAGACAGGGTGAACCTGCCCTCGTCGATCCTCTATGTCTATGACCCCGATGGCAGTGGCATCGGGATCGGCGACGCGCTCCCGAATGGAGCTGCCGTCCTCGAGCGCGGTAGTTGGTCGACCGAACTCGTCGACGGACTCAGCTTTGAAGCTGGCGACCTCTTCGTCGACAAGTACCGCATGACCGGTTTCGTGGACACCGAGCTGGACTCGATACTTCGAAACCTCGATGTCTCGACGCTGCTGTTCGCGGGCGTGAATCTGGATCAATGTGTCTACGCCACCCTCACGGATGCGGCGGCGCTTGGCTATGACTGCGTTCTACTTGAGGACTGTTGCGCGACGACCTCGCCAGCGGAGTGCGCGACGGGAACGCTGTACAACGTCGCGCAGTGTTTCGGCTTCGTCTCCTCTGCCAAAGCGGTGCTTGACGGCCTGGCGTCGGGCGCTGCTGGGCGCGGCGCCTTCGAGCGTCATTCGCCCCGCTCGAGCCCGGCACATCGGATCTCGCCCGGCGACAGCGTGAAGCTCGTCGTCCTACGCCGTCCGGACGAGACCTACGCCGCCTCGGTATTTCTCGAGATCTGGGATCCAGGAGGTAGTCAGCCGCCGAATAGCCATCCGGATTCGGTGGAAACGTTCTACATTCTCGGAGGGGTGGGCACGGCATACAGCGACGGGGAAATGACAGAGGTGCGGCCGAACGACTTGATCGTGCTGCCGCCCGGAACGCTGCATCGAATCGAGAACACCGGCCCGGACAAGCTGTACGCGATCACCACGATGACACCTGACGGCGGCTTCGCGGAGCTGGTCGAAGACGGCCCTGACGAGCAGCTCGATGATGATGACGTGGCCGTCCTGCAACACGGTTGGGCTTGCCGGGGGTGAGCGTGACGGGAGCTCCATCGGAGTGGCTCGAGGTTCGCTCGGATCCGCCCTCGGTGCGGTGGGGGCGGATCCCCTCTGCTGGTGCAACGCCGATCGGGGTTGTCGCTGACGGCGGGGTGATCGTCGTCGAGACGGTCTCCCACGAGGGGATCTTGCCGGATCAGGGTCAGGACCCTGTGGCGTTCTTCGGCCATTTCGGGGTGCCGGCAAGCGCAGTTCTCGATGACGCCCGCGAGATTGCCGCTGCCGGCCTCGAGCGAGATACGGCGCGCGACGGTCCCCACGTCGTCACCGGTCCGATCGCCGTAGCCGGCGCGCAAGCGGGCGACCTACTTCGGATCGAGACACTCGCGCTCGAACGAAGAGCCGACTACGGCATTGTCAGCAACCGACACAACAAAGGGGTGCTCGTCGGCGAGTTCCCCAAGCCCGATGCGAGCGGAGGAGACGTTCCGGTCGTGTCGATGTTCGGGCGCGTGGTCGACGGACGTGGTCGGCTCGAGGAGGGTGGGTCACAACTCGGTTTCGCACTCAGAGAGTTCCTCGGACTGGTTGGCGTGACACCCGCCACCGACGAGGAGCTGCCCTCGACGCCTCCCGGTGTCTACGGCGGCAATCTCGACGTCCGTCATCTCGGCGTTGGGTCCGCCCTACTCATTCCCGTTGCCGTACCCGGCGCGCTGATGTACGTCGCTGATCCGCACTTCGCCCAGGGCAATGGTGAGGTGGCCTTGACTGCCTTCGAGGCACCGCTTCGGGCGACGCTTCGCGTGCACGTCGAACGTGGCGCGGGTGCGCGCCGTCTCGCTGTTGGGCTCGTAAATCCCTACGGGGAGACCTCGCGCCACCTGATTGCGATGGGCTTTGGCGCTACGGTCGACGATGCGCTTCGCGATGCGCTTCGCCACGCGATCGCGTTGATCTGTGACTTGACTGGCGTAAGTGCTGCTTTGGCGCTTGCGTACTGCTCCGCTGCCGTGGACTTCGAGATCTCCCAGGCGGTGAACGGCGTTCGAGGCGTGCACTGCCTCATCGAGCGAGCTGACGTCGGACGAATCGGCGATCGGGGATGAGGTGACGACGAGCGCGGTTGAGATCGCGACCCACCGATCTCCGGATTCCACGTCGACGGATCCCTTCGTCGTCGGACCGGTTCGGCTCGCCGGCGGCTCATCGACAGGAGCGCTCAGCGGTCTCACGTTCGCAGTGAAGGATCTCTACGACGTCGCTGGAACCCGCACCGGAGCAGGAAACCCCGATCGGCTGTCAGAGGCGCCGATCGCGGCGGAACATGCCGCGCCGGTCCAGGCGTTGCTTGGTGCGGGAGCGGAGTTGATCGGCAAGACGGTCACCGACGAACTGGCCTTCAGTCTTTCCGGCACGAACATCCACTATGGGACGCCGAGAAATCCGGCGGCCCCAGGGCGGGTGCCGGGAGGCTCATCAAGCGGGTCGGTCTCAGCTGTCGCCGACGGTCTCGTTGACTTTGCGCTCGGGACCGACACTGGAGGATCGACGCGCGTGCCGGCTTCGTATTGCGGCGTCTTCGGGCTTCGCGCCACGCATGGAAGGATCTCTCGACGCGGTGTCTTCCTCCTCGCACCCAGCTTCTGTTCGATCGGGGTCTTTTCAGCTTCCGCCGCCGTGTTGCAAAAGACCTGGCGTGCGCTTGAATCGAACGGGGTGGACGGTGATGTGGACGTGCCGGCGCGTCGGGCTGACCGTCTCGTGGTGGTGCCAGAGCTGTTCGAGCTCGCCGATCCACTCGCCGCCGAGGTGCTCTTCGACGCCGCCGCCTCGTTTGCAACGCGATCTGGGCTCGCCTTGGACATGGCGCCGCGAGGCGCGCTCGGTGATCCCGCGGAACTGCTCTCTGCCTTCCGGGCGATTCAGCTCTTCGAGGCCTGGGAGCTTCACGGCGCGTGGGTGATCGCCCACCATCACGCGCTCGGTTGGGGGATCGCATCGAGATTCGACTCTGCATCGCAGGTGGATAGAGCGACCGTCACTCACGCCAGAGCGCGCCGTTCCAGCTTCCAGGAGGATCTCGCCAGAGTTCTTGGCGCCGACGGCTATCTGCTGCAACCCGCGGCGAGTGGCCCCGCTCCACGAATTGATCTCGAGGGCGCCGCAAAGGACGACCTCCGGTTGCGGACGATGCAATTAACCGCCCCCGCCGGGCTCGGCGGGTCCCCGGTGGTTTCGATGCCCCTTGCCACCGTTGGTGCCCTACCAGTCGGACTGGCACTCGTCGGCTTACCTGGAGACGACCATGAGGTGGTTCGTCTTGCGAACCTGGGCCGCGCCTGAGCGAACTACTGCTGAGCTGCGAATCCGATCTCGGCGCCCAGCGGGCCGGGGGCTTATCTCGAGCACGGACCTCGGTCGGTCGCGAGCGTCCCTAGGTAGAGGCAAGCAGGCTCGGCTCGAACTCAGTCGGGGGGACGAATCCGAGCAGTTCAACGAGCGTGGCCGCGACATTTGCCAGACCTGCGTTCGGCAGGTCGTCACGGAGGGTGAGCGAACGACCGGCGTAGTCGTGGACAAGCAAGATCACCGGGTTGATCGAGTGTGCGGTCTTGATCCGCACACGCCCGTCGGAGCCAACGAGAGGAAGTCCGTCGCCGTCCCGCTCCGCCATGTCCTCTGCGTTGCCGTGATCGGCGGTGATCACGAGGCAGCCGCGTGCCCCGTCGGTCGCTTTGGCGATCCGGCCGATAGCGGCGTCGATCGCCTCTAACGCCGCTCGGGTCGCTGGGACATCCGCGGTGTGGCCGACCATGTCGCCGCCTGCGAAGTTCGTTCGGATGAAGTCGTAGCGACCGCTCTCGATCGCGGCGACGACGGCGTCGGCGGTCTCTTTCGACTTCATCGCGGGTGCCGTCTGAAACGGCACCTGATCGGAGGGGATTTCGAGGTAGGTCTCTGTTGCCGCGTCGAACCTCTCGGAGCGGTTCCCGTTCCAGAAGTAGGTGACGTGTCCAAACTTCTGTGTCTCCGCGCAGGCGAACTGCGAGACGCCAGACGCCGCCAGGTACTCGCTGATGGTGCCGTCAACTCGTTCGGCATGCACGAGGTAGTGCTCCGGAAAGCCTCGTTCGAGGTCGTAGCAGGTCATCGAAGCAAAGGAGATCTTCGGCACGGGCCCGCGATCGAAGTGCTCGAACTCGCTGCCGGCACAAAGCGCCTCGGAGATCTCGATCGCCCGGTCACCCCTGAAGTTGAAGACGACCACCGCGTCGCCACTGGCGATCGGGCCTACCGGCCTGCCCCCTTCGATGACCGTGAAGGCGGGCAGCACCTGGTCGCTGATGCCAGGGGTCTCGTCGCGATACGCCGTAATAGCGGCTTGCGCACTGTCGAATGGTCGAGCCGATCCGAGGACGTGGGCCTTCCAGCCTGCTTCGACGATTCCCCAGTCGGCGCCGTAGCGATCCATGGTCGTCACCATTCGGCCGCCGCCGCTCGCTACGCGAAAGTCGCGATCTCCTGTCGAGTTCAGCTCGGCTAGTCGGGCTTCAAGGGCCTCGAGGTAGGTCAGCGCGGAGAAGTCGGGAACGTCGCGGCCGTCGAGAAGAACATGGACGCGCAACTTCGTGATCCCGTCGTTGCTCGCTCGTTCGAGCAAGGAAAAGAGGTGGGTCATGCTCGAGTGCACACCGCCGTCGGAGAGGAGGCCGATCAGATGCAATTTCGAGTCGTGCGCCGACACCTCCGCGATGAGCGCGCTCCAGTCACCCTCCCAGATCTTTCCCGACGCGATCGCCTTGTCGACCTGGTTCGCTCCCTGGTCGAATATCCGTCCAGCGCCGAGCGTGTTGTGACCGACTTCGGAGTTGCCCATGTCGCTGTCGGAGCCGAGTCCTACCGCGCGACCATGTGCGCGAAGCGTGCGGATCGGTCCCGACCACTGAAGGCCGTCGAGTACCGGGGTGATAGCCGTGGCCACTGCGTCGTACTCATCACGTAGGCCGACGCCGACCCCGTCGAGGACGATCAGGACGAGCGGGCCAATTGGCATGTCGGCGCCTTCGGACCGCGATAGCGGCGCAGCAGCTGTTTGGAGGCCGCCTACTTGGTCGATGCTCAAGTGCTCCCCTTGGCCGTCGTTGATGACGCTTCCCCAATGCTCCGACATTCTGTCAGCTGGACCTGATCGGCGAGACGAGGCCGTCTCTGGAAGATGATCGGCCACCGTAGGTCGCGACCGGCCGGACTAGGTACTGTTCGGACCGAGATAGACCGCTGAGTTGGGGTCGGGGATGCCCTGTTCGGCGAGATCGAGGGCTGCCTCGACGGGCGTTGTCAAGAAGCTTGCGTACGTCGCGGTGATGTGGTTGTCGTCGCGATAGACGAGCACGCCATCGACGATCGGCGGGCAGGTGGATTGTGCCGAGCAGAACCAGAAGAGGGTGTTCACGTAAGTTCCGCCAGCGCTCACCACCGTGTTCTCCTCTTGTCGCATCCCCTTTATGTCTACGGCGCTATCGCGCGCGGATGCGCAATTCTGCGCATTGGCGAGGTTCTCCGAGAGGCAGCCGGCGACAGTGAACGTCGGCTTCGGAACGGGTCCCATGACGAGGACCTGAGACCCGAGTGCGCGGATCTGGGAGATCATCTGCGAGAGACCGTCCATCCATTGCGGGCTGTAGACGCTAAAGCCGTAGATCGGGCTGTAGTGCCGCGCGACGCCGAGTATGACCAGTGCCGGATGAATCTCAGCGATCTCTTGTAGCACCTCGTTTCGCCAGGTTGTGCACTCGGAGTAGGCACGTCCGAGATCGGGACTGATCACGGGTACGACGAGCGGGGGGCAGGTGTCCTTCGACCAGGCATACAGCTTCCAGGAAAAGCGCTCGGCTGCTTGGTCGACAGCGGGAAACCACATCGCGGCATGTGAGTCGCCAAAAAGCACCACGCTCGTCGATGAGGTGGTGTCACCGTAGACGCAGTGATTGAGGGCGATCGAGGTGTAGGTGTCGACACAACCATCGGCGTAAAGAATGGGTATGTCGCTGAACGCGCCGGCCAACGACGGTGTGAGATCGGCTGGCACGTTCTGGAGAGCCTGGGACTCAACGAGGTCGGTCTGCACCTCGGCCGTCGACGAGGCAAGCGCTGCGACCTCGGGGTTCGTTGCCTGTGAGGATTGTGCTGCGACGACGATCGGGGGGTGCCCAAGCGTGGGAGTGACGACGCTGATGGACGGGAGAGCGAGTGCCGTGACCGATGACGTGCAGAGCGCGACCGCACCTGCTGTCAGGCTGAATCCGAGTGCGAGCCCGCGACGTGATCGTTGCGCGAGCCACGTCGAGACGTGGACAGGACGCTCAACGAGGAAGTGGCTGGCCGTCGCTAGCGCGCCGCTCGCTACGACAAGCAGCAGTGCCTGGGCAGGGTCGAGGCTGTGCTTCAGCACGAGCGGGGCAAGTACCAGCACCGGCCAGTGCCACAGGTACCACGGATAGGAGATCCGTCCGGCGAACTGCAGGCCCGGAAACGCGAGTAGTCGAGCCGGCAAGGGCATTCCCTTCGAGCAGCCGGCCGCGATGATCGCCGCGGCGCCGAGCACGGGTATCGCCGCGGCGCCGCCTGGCCACGGTGTCGAAGCTCCGAAGTCCGCTGCCGCCCACGCCACCGCGGCGATACCTGCGAGACCGAGTAACGACGACGCGCCACGCGGCAGTGTTCGAAGTGACGGTGCTGCGAGTGCGACGAGTCCCCCTACGCCGAGTTCCCACGCGCGAGTCGGGAACGAGAAGAACGCCCAGGGCTCGTTGGAGTTCGTCAGCCGTAAGCAGGCGAGAAATGAGACGGCTGAGCCGACGAAGAGAATTGCGAATGCCCCCCTGGTGTAGGTTCGCCCCTTCTGCCAGACCTTTGCTCCTACTAGGAGGAGCATCGGCCAGATGAGGTACATCTGCTCCTCTACGCCGAGCGACCAGAAGTGCTGGAACGGCGAGAGTCCCACGCCTGAGTACAAGTAGTTGGTCTGTTCGAGCGCGAACCGGTAGTTCGCGACGAAAAGGGCGCTCGAAAGCGCGTCCTTCGCGGTTCGGGTCGCGTCGAGCGGTGACTGCAGCAGGTCGGCAGCAATGACGGTTGCGGCGATGACGATGAATGCCATGGGCAGGAGCCGCCGTATCCGGCGTGCGTAGAACCGGCGCAGCGACACGGTACCGCGCTCTTCGAGTTCGCGCATCAACAGTCCGGTGATCAAAAAGCCCGAGATGACGAAGAAGAGATCGACGCCGATGAATCCACCTGGGAGCAGCGTGGGGTCCGCGTGGTAGATGACGACGGCGAGGATGGCTACGCCGCGAAGACCCTGGATGTCGAGGCGCCACCGGTCGCCGTCGGCGTGGACGCTGCGGCGTGGCCGCGCCGGTGCGTCCAGGTCTCCGCTTCGCGTCCGGGCCGCGGCAGCGAGGCGTGCCGGCGCACCTTCTTGTGTTAGTTGCTCCATCTGCTCTCGCTCCGCCGCGTTGGGCCGGCCCGACTCCCGGCGAGACGCTGGCACGAATTCAGCACCTTTTGCAAGTGCCGTTCGTCGCTTGCTCGACGATTTCACGTCGTGTGTGAGCATCGGTGGTGCCGTGCTCGACTAGGAGGTGTGATTGCAGGTTCTCAGCGCCCCGCTCGGGAGGTGTGGGGTCTGTGGAACTTCGTTCACCAGGACCGGCGAGGCACGCCGTGGTGTCCGCTGGCTCGGCTCGTACTCCCGCTTTGCGCGAAGTGGCCCTCGTCAGACGATCTTCGTCAATTTTGACTTCAGGAAAGCGAAAGGAGCCCAACCTTGCGGCCGGGCTCCTTTCAAGTCCCTCTGTGTTACGCCCAGATCACCACCGGGTGAAGAGCTGCCCTCCCGGATCAGGACCTGGCAACAGATTGGTCGTAACCGACGAGATCGATCCGCCGCCTCCTGACATCTCGAGGCTGCTCCGGACCGAACCCCTGTCCTCGGGGAAGGCCTCCTCGTCGTGGATGGCGAGGTCACCGATTTCGAGGATGTCGTCGCTGTACCTCGCTCCGTGCAGTACGAGTCCGATCACCTTCATCAAGATGAACGTGACCAGTGCAGACCAGAAGATGACCCACACCGCCGCTCGGGCCTGTTCCCATATCTGGTGCCACGAGTGCGTATACATCAGCCCGTCAACTGCGAACGGCGTACAGGTCTTCGTGGTCGACGCGAACTGCAAGGTGGACGTGTTGATGACTTGCCCGTTGGCGTCCAAGGTTCCGCACCCATATTCGATCATGTGCGGATCACCGAAGACTCCCAACATCAAGCCACCGAACAGTCCGGCTATGCCGTGGGTGTAGACGACACCGAGCGCATCGTCGACTTTGCTGAACGGCTTGACCTTCGACAAGTAGTTCCAGGCAAACCAGACGATCACGCAGTCAATTGCACCGACTGCCATGGCGCCCCAACCGTTCACCCAACCGGCACAAGGAGTGATGCCGACGAGGCCGCAGATCATGCCGTTCACACCGCCGAGGAATGTGGGCTTGCGAGCCTTGCTCATCCAGGCGTCCATGCCAATCCAGACGAGCACACCCGTGGCGGTCGCGAGGTTGGTATTGACGACAGCTGCCGCGGCGTCGGTTCCCGCATAGTACGGGTCGCCACCGTTGAATCCGTTCCAACCGAGCCACAGGATTCCTGCTCCGACTGCCGCCATGACCAGGTTGTTGGGTAAGGCATGTTGTCGATCGTGGAGCAACCTAGGTCCGAGTACCCACGCCGCGACAAAGCCAGAGACTCCAGCCGACATGTGGATGACGAATCCGCCGGAGTAGTCGAGTGCTCCCTCTTGGGCGAAGTAGCCACCACCCCAGAGCATGAAGCCGTCGACGCCGTAGACGATGGTCGACCACAGCGGGACGAGGAGACACCACGCGCTGAACTTGATACGGCCCAACACGCTTCCAAGGAACAGCAGTGGAGTGATCGCTCCGAAAACGAACTGGAAGTACGCCAAGGCGTCGGTTGAGAAGTGGAACGGGATGTCGGTGTTGGCCGCGGAGACCGCCTGGCCTTGCTCACCGACACTGTTCATAATCTGGCCGGGCTTACCGACGAAGTTCTCGAAAAAGTGCTTGAAGAAGCCCACGCCGGTCAGCTGGGTAGGCAGACCATTGCGCACACCTCCACCGATCGAGGTGGAGCCGAATCCCAGCTTGAAGGTCCAAAGCACCCAGCAAACGAGCACCAGCGAGAACCCGGCGAACATCATGGCCAAGACGTTTACTGCCCATTTTTTCGGGACGATCGACGCGTAGAGAACGGCCAATCCAGGAAGGCTCATCAACCCGACGAACGTGGCAGCGACGAGTTGCCAGGTGTTGTCGCCGGTGTTCAGCCAACTTGGGTACGGAACAAAAACTGCGCCTAAGAGGTGCACGGCTCTAGCACTCCTCTCGTTGATTAACTTGTACTGCGGCTAGAAGGTGCACGGCTCTAGTACTCCTCTCCTTGATTGCTGCACTTCGAACTTCCCGGGTCACGGACACGACGACACGCGGCAGTGGGTGCGCGGGACGTGACAGGGGTCGCTTTGGCGCCCCAGTATGCAAGCCTGGGATTTCTGGCTCGTCACGCCTGTGTTACCAGTGTGTTAACTGGCGATCCCCGAAAACGAACCGCTCAACGTCGCTACAAAGGCCGCCGCGTCCTGCGCTCTCACCTCATTTTTCGTGCGGCTTGCTGAGTACAATCCCTTGGTCACTGCAGCGGGGTTCGGTCGCCGCGGATTGGGCGGTTGCGGGATGAACAAACCAGAAGTCGCTGCGGGTCCAACGCCACAGCGGCTGTTTGAGATCGCCGAGTCGAAGCCCGCGGCCCCGGTGTCAACGCTTCGCGGAGCCCGAATCGAGATTGACACGACTCGGGTAGGGCGCGCCCTTCTCGGCGGCGTCCTCGTGATCCTCGCGGTGCTCGCCGTCGTGTTCTTCGTCGTCGGGGCGCATAAGAATGCACAGATCAACGAGCTTCGTCAGCACGGTGAATCCGTTGAGGTCACGATCACGAAGTGCCTGGGCCTCATGGGTGGGAGCGGCAGTAACTCGGCCGGCTACGCGTGCACGGGTACCTTCCACCTCGGTGGCCGCATCTTCGACGAGGCCGTCCCGGGCGACGTGTTGTACGCGCCGGGAACGAGGCTCGCCGCTACTGCTGCATCGAACGGGTCGGGTCTCTTCGCGCCGGTCGGCGTGCTCGCCGGCGAACGCTCGTCGGGGACGGTCTTCATCGTTCCCGGCGCGCTCGCCCTCGCGTTCGCGGCACTCGCGTCTCCCTGGATGCTCAAGCGGAGACGGTCCCGCAAGAAGCGGTCGCGAGTCGCTCGTTAGCAATTCCCGAAGCTCTCAGCGTGACGTTGGCGGCGTGTAGCGCCGGTTCGCGCGGGGACGCGAGTTGTAAGTCGAGTTGCGCCCAGAGCTGTTCGGCCCGTAGCGCGACGTGTCTCCGCTAGCTACGCGAAGGGCATGCTGCAATCGATAGACGCGTACCAGCATCCACGCGCCCGCCATGATGTACGGGACTCCGAAGCCCCAGTAGTGGAGGTTGAAAACAGTAAGTCCGTAGAGCGCCATCACGATTGCGAGAAATAGGCGCTTTCGAAAGTACGCAGTGATCAGCATCACCACAGCGAGCGCCACGAGCGCCAACATGGCCTCTTGATAGAGGCCGACGCTCACGTGCAGCTTGTTGATCGAGCCGTTCGCTAGCGTCGCCGCTGGATCATGTGAGATCAGCACCGAACCGATGATGAGACCAATAGCGGCCGCGAATGGTGCCGCGAGTAGCCCGATCAGGCGTTCCTTGTCGTTTGCGAATTTGACCGCGACCTGAAGCTCTTCGACGGTCTGGGGTTCGTCTGAGACCGATACCTCGCCTGGCGTTGGTGGCTTGAGCATGGCGTCGCGCAGTCGATCGCCGATTCGTGGTTTGTTCGACTTACGGGGCTTTGAGGGGAAGATCCGGGCAAGCCACCATGCAGGATTGAGTTTCGAGGTTGGAGACTCCCACTCCTCGGGCGCGCGTCCATGAGACATTGAGAGAGAAAAGTTAGCACGGCTCTTTGGCGCCGAATCAGGCCGAATCCGCCTCGCCCGGTGCAGGAGGTAGGACGCCGCGAACGCCTGAATTGTCCGAAATGTCGAGCTTGACGGTGGTATTCGAGTACGCGAGCACGTGAAATGATCACTTCGGACCCCATCTGCCTCGGTCCCCCCGCCGCTTGATGTGGCGGTAGATGACGGTTTACTCAACCGCCGGCACGCGCCTGTAGCTACCGGCTTGCACCGAAGGCTTAGTCATTAGCCCGCTTTTCTCGGCGTGGTATCCCTTGGCGCCGACGAGCTGCGCGAGCGGACTCCCCGGCTCTTCATCGGCCTTTAGTTGATCGAGAACGCGCCTGAAGTCGTAGCGCGGCGCCCAGCCGAGAATCTGCCTGGCGCGAGTGTTGTCATAGACACGGTCGATTGCCGGGAACATCTTCCAGCCGCGGCGCTGGTACTCAGCCTCTTGGTCCGGGAAGACTTGTCCTACGACGGCCGGAGCGTCCTTCGCGAGCGCCGTGGCGTCTTGTCGAGTGAACGGGGTAGTCGCACTGATGATCAGACGCTCAAAGCCGAGCGCTGGTGCTGCCCCGACCGCGAGGAGATGCGCATCAACGGCGTCGGCGAGATCGACTCGGCGGTAGAGGAATTCGTTGGTCTTCACGTTCTGGTTCGAGAACTCGGCGCGAACGCTCTCGTTGTCATCGAGCTCGGGGAAGAAGCGCGCGACACGGAGCACCACTACTCCGAGACCAAATTCGAAGGCGGCAAGTTCACACAGCTGCTCGGCGGCAATCTTTGTGACGCCGTAGACGTTGCGGGGTACAGGGGGCACTTCCTCAGTGATCCAGGTAGCTGCGGTAGCGGAGTTCGCCGACAGCGCTCGACCGAACGCGCTGGTCGAACTCGTTAATACGAAGCTTCGAACGTCAGCATCCTTAGCTGCCTCCAACAACGCCAGGGTTCCCGAGACGTTCGTCTGGACGAAGTCTTCGCGTGAGTGCGAGCTGAGGTGCGGCTGTTGCAGAGCTGCGGTGTGGATCACCGCGTCGGCGCCACGCAGTACCTCTCGAATGAGGTCGCGATCCGTCGTCGATCCGACGAACGAGGTGTACGGCGACTCTCGCAGGTCCAATCCGATCACGTCGCGATCTAATGCGCGAAGAGAGCGAACGAGGGCCTCGCCTAGGTGACCGCTGCTTCCCGTTACGACGACTCGGTTCGCGTCCACGGCTCGAGGTTAGACATCCCCGCTTTGGACTTGTAAGCGACCCACTCGGGCTCGCACCTCGGACCGTCTGGAACCTGTTCAGTCGATGCACCAGACAGTGACAACCCAGAGAAGTCGTCGAGGCGAACAGCCCGCTGGCGTACGCGTGCCCGTGCGTCTCGCGGCTGTTGCGGGGCCCTTTGCAACCTCAAAATAAAGTGATATCACTTTGATAAGCAGCAGTCAGCAAGGCCTATCTGCTGGGTTACAGGAGGTGTTCAGATGTCGGTAGTTGTCGAGAATGCATCCAGCGTCGTGAAGGTCACGGCCACCGTGGATGAGCGAGAGCTGAGATCAGGTCCAGGTATCGCGGTGCTCATCGCCGCACTGGCGGCTTGCGTAGCCGGCTTCTTGGTGGCACGGGCTGGCGGGTTTGTGGAGGGCTGGACGGCTGCGGCACTATTCGTGCTCGCGACGGCGGGCTTCGCTGGCCTGACTGCCATTAAGCCGGGGGAAGTGCGCGTCGTCCAGCTCTTCGGCGGCTATCGCGGCACTGTGCGTACGACTGGCCTGCGATGGGTGAACCTCTTCGCCATCCGTCGTCGAGTCTCGGTGCGGATTCGCAACAAGGAGACCCCGACGGTGAAGGTGAACGATTCGGACGGGAACCCGATAGAGATAGCCGCTGTTGTTGTCTGGCAGGTCCGAGACACGGCGCGCGCTACCTACGGCGTGGAGGACTTCGTTGCCTTCGTCGATACCCAGAGCGAGACGGCGCTTCGTCACGTTGCGAACGGCCATCCCTACGACAACTCCGGCACTGAGGCACTGTCCCTTCGTGATCACACCGACGAGATCGCCGGTCAGTTGGCAGACGAGATTGCCGCCAGGGTCGTCTCCGCCGGCGTAGACATCATCGAGGCCCGGATCACCCGACTGTCGTACGCACCGGAGATTGCGCAGGTTATGTTGCAGCGCCAGCAGGCGGGCGCGGTGATCGCGGCACGATCGCGCATCGTCGACGGTGCGGTCGGAATGGTGCAGATGGCGCTTGCACGCTTGGCCGAGGAGGGCATCGTTGACCTGGACGAGGAACGCAAGGCCGCGATGGTTTCGAACCTGCTTGTCGTACTTTGCGGTGACCGCGGCACACAGCCGATTGTCAACACCGGGACGCTCTACCAGTAGTCGGACACGACGTGACAGTGCCTGAGCGCAAAAATATTCTGCTCCGGTTAGACCCAGCCGTTCACGATGCGCTGGCTCGATGGGCAGCCGACGAACTGCGAAGCACGAACGCGCAAATCGAGTTCCTGCTGCGCCGGGCGCTCAATGATGCCGGTCGCGGCGTTGGCCACGCTTCTGAGACAAGGCGTGGTCGTCCGCGGAAAGAGGCTCTGGACTTGGCGGAAGAGGCGACAGCGGGGCCGTCAGGTTGAGGCAACGCGGCATCGCGAGCTCCTAGGGCCGACGACGATGAGATGAAGGCGACGAGAAGCAAACTCTCGTCCTCAGCTGGGGGAAGCATCTCGCGGGATGCTCGAGGCGGAGTGACTATCGCCCATCTCTATCCGTGGTTACTTGAAAAGGCCCCTAGTTAGGTCGATCTCCTACGCATCGAGAGCCTCGGAGGGGTCGTCACGGCGTCAGGTCTGATTGATACTGCTAGGCGGGCTGAGGCCGTAAGTTGTCCGCCGCTTCTCGGACGAAAAGACCCGGAGTTTGGAGGCGAGTACCGACCTCGGTTCAAAGAAGTTGGCTATGTGAACACTCGGCTCTCCATCTGTAGGCCAGCTCAACGTCAGTATTCTGCGCGGTAGTGCCTCGTCGCGGTCCGTATGCGAAATGCCCGTGCTCTCCGCCGATCGGGGCGCCACGAGATCGCTCGCTGCGAGCCGGTTACGGCAGCGCGGACCGCTTTGCCCTGAGCAGTCCCCTCATTTAGGGATAACACGTCCCTAATGATCGAGGCTTATCACTTGAAGTATGACAAATATGTTACGACGAGTTCTCGCATTCGCAATGATCCTTGGTTTGGCCTCGGGTATTGCGAGCTCTGCTGCGGAAGCCGCGACGTTGCCGAGCGTCGTAACCGGCCCACCGAGCCAGATAGCCGTCACCGGGGCGACGCTGTCAGGAGATGTTGACCCCGGCGGGGCAACGACGACCTACAACTTCGAGTACGGCACGACGGCCAGCTACGGATTGGACACCGCTGTGGTGAGTGCTGGCGCGGGAACTCATGAAGTTGGGGTCGCGAGTCGTCTAGACGGATTGACTCCAGGAACGGCCTATCACTACCGCCTCGTCGCACGCAGCAGCGTCGGTTCTTCTTACGGCAGCGATTCGACGTTTCGTACGCCGGCAAACGCGCCAACGATCCTGAAGAGCTTGTTCGACGATGTCGCGGACAGTTCGACCGACGTCGTTTCAGAGATTGACGCGAACGGTCTTGCGAGCGCGTGGTATGTCCGTTACGGAACGTCGACGGCGCTCGGCCTAGCAGCAGCGGCTCATGCCATCGGCTCTTCGACGTCGCCGGTGACGGTGAGTGTGCGGCTGCATGGACTTGCGGCACACACGAGCTACTACTTCGAGGTCGTCGCGGCGAACGCCGCTGGTACGACGTTCGGCACCCAGGTCTCGTTTCTCACCACCGGTGCACCGATCATCGCAGCGCAGTCGATCCGTGATCTCACCACGACGTCGGTGACCCTCGACGGGACTGTCATTCCCGACGGTCACGAGGCAAAGTGGTACTTCCAGTACGGGCCGACGATCACCTACGGGGTAAACACCGCTGCCGCTAGCGCCGGTTCTGGCATGGGAAGTGTCGCCGTCGCACGGGCAATCGTCGGGCTCACCCCGAATACCGTCTACCACTTCCGCCTTGTCGCGGAGAGCCGCGACGGAGTCGTCGTCAGCTCAGACACGCCGTTCGAGACGCCGGGCCCGTCCTTGTCGACCTCGTTGGGCGCGGTGACCTTCGGCGCGACGGTGACCTTGTCGGGAAACGTGCCAAGTGGTGCTGCCAATCAGGTAGTAGCGATCTACGGCGAGGCAGCTACCGAGCCGTCTTTTGTAGAGCTCGCGACCGTCCTCACCGGAATCGGCGGGAGCTGGGCCTACGGGGTACGGCCGGGGATCGGCACGAACTACAAGGCCATCTGGCACAGTGAGATTAGCCCGACCATTTCGGTAGGGGTAAGCCCGTCTGTGACGCTCCGCGAGCCCTCGCATGGTCGATTCGTTACCCACGTCGCTGGTGGGTCGCGCTTTAACGGTCGACTCGTTCGTCTGCAGCGACTCGAGCACGGGATCTGGCACAACGTCGCGCAGCGCCGCCTAAACGGTGACTCGTCGGCCTCGTTTCGACCATCTCTACCGGCCGGGCAGTCGCGCATTCGTATTTACCTGACTACCTACCAGGCTGGTCCGGGCTACCTCGCCGCTTTGAGCGGGATCCATCGCTACAAGCTTTGAGTGCTTGATGACTCCGCAACGTCGCGAACACACGGGTCTTTTCTCCTCAAGTTCGACAGCCGTAGCAACGACTATTCAGACCAGAGGTTGGACATCAAGAGGGCGGCTACTGCGACTTAGTCCAATTGGGCTTCGGTGCTTAGCGTGAGAGCACGGCGCTTGCGGAACCGCTTACTGCGCGTGACTACAGCAGCGGCGACAATCCCTGCGAGAGCCACCCCGCTAAGGAGGACTCCCTCAACGAGTGCACGGGGCCGGTAGTACAAGGTGATCTCCGTTGTGCCGGATGGAACGTCGACGCGCAACAGGTCGCCGCTCGATCGGCCGATCGGGACGCTTCGGCCGTCGGCGGTCGCATGCCAGCCTTCGAACGCGGTGATCTTCGCCGCAAGAACGGCGGCGTGTGGCGTCCTCACGGCAAGGACATAGCGATCGTCGCTCGGATGAGAAGCATTAATCACGAGCGCCTTTGTCGTTGCGCTATCGACGAAGCTGAAGCGATTGGAGTCTGGGACCCGATACAGGGCCTGCCCCGAGATAACGCCGACGAGTTGCATTCCCGGCGGGGGCGGCTCACCCGACAAGGCCAGGACGTAACCGACGCCATAGAGGTGAGCGAGCGCGACGGAGCTGATGTCTGGGGCGAACATATAGCTCGTCAAATTCGTCTGTGCCGCATCCGGAACGGGCCAGGCAGCGAAGTACGCCGTCGGGATGAGCGGATCGTGCATCGCGAACTCGGCTACACCGTAGGCGAGGTTGGTCTCCGGATAGAAGCCGTCGTGCTCCCAGACGCCAATACCGCACTGACCGCTCTGCCTTAGCGTCAGCCCTGCGCAGTTGATATTGCCGCCGTCGAGTCCGAGCAGGTTCGACCCCACGATCCGCTCCAGAGTTGCCACAGCCGGCGTGACCGGGTAGGCGACAGGTGCGTAGGAGTTGATGCCAACTCCCGCGAACAGCAAAAAGCAGCTCTGCGCGCATAAGAGCGCTAGTGCCACCCCTTGGGTGAAACGAGTACCGGACGGAGCACCTTTTCGGTAAACGAGGAAAGCGGCGAGTGCGACTACGACAAGGAGGGCGATAGACCCAGTGGGCCAGAGAAGGCTCGAGCGTCGGACTGCCTCGAGCTCAGCGATCGGTGGCGATGTGCGGATAACTGCGCTTCCCGGAGGGACCCGGGCGCTATCGACACCGATCCACAGAACTCCCACCACTGCAGCGACGAGGGCGGACGAAACGAGTAACGAAAAGCGTGCGCTACGCGTTGAAGGGCCGCGGATCATCCGATCCAACCCGAGCCCGGCGAGCAAGGCGATAAAGAGTTCCAGGGCCGGCTGCAAGCGTTGCAACGCGACCGAACTCATCCCGAGATCGCTGTAGAGGTGCTGCACCCTCCGACCAAGTTCGTAAATGGAAAAAAAGCAGAAGATCGCGCCACCTGCGAGTCCCGCGGCGGCCGATCTCCGCCAAGAGAGCACTGCACCAACGAGCGCGAGGACGATCGCGATCACACCCACGTAGGCCGCTGTCTCGTAGTAGTTCGTCCACGCCACGCTCCCGGTGATCGGTAGGCCGTAGTAGCCCTGAGCAAAAAGCAGTGTCGCTGCGTGGATCGACAACCCCCCGTCGGCCACCTTCCCATTACGCGCCGCTCCTCCGAGTACCGACAACCCAGGAAGCAGCAGCGGAGCCGCGAATGCGCCGCCAGCAACAAGACCGCTCGCCACGCGAGCCAGACCCATCCACGAGATTCCGCGCCGGCAAGCGAGTTGAAAGAGCCCACCGACCGCGAACACGGCGCCGAGAGCGAGGAGTATCAGCAGGGATGTCTCGGGGAACCCACCGTAGAAGGAGAACGCCACAGCGAGTGCGAGAAGCAGAACATGACGGAGCTTCCCGCTGGAGCGGTAGCAGAGTATTAAGCCTGCGAGGATCCACCCGGCGAGAACGTATGGTCCGCTAATCGCCCAATCGAGCCATCCGGCGAACGAACCCCCGAGCATGAACGTCGACCCGGCAAAGGTCGCGGCGAGCCCGCCAGTGCCAAGTACGCGACAGCACACGTAAGCGCCAGCTCCAGCGAGGAACAACTTCGTGGCGATGACGGCCAGCGACATCCATGACAGCGGAAGGAGGTAGCTGACAAGCATCGGCAACGAAAGTGGCGCCGACTGAAAGTTGAACAGCTGCGGGAGACCCGTACCCGAGAGGCTGTTCCATAGCGGCAGTTCCCCGGATCGTGCCGTCCGCCAATCGAAGATTTGCCACGGGAGGTTGTTCGTAACGATGTCGCTATTGATGTTGTTGTGGAATGGAAGTGGCCCGGACGTCAGGTGTGTAAGGGGTGAGTAACTTTGCCCGATGTTGGTTGGCACGAACTGCCCGCCGTCTTTGAGGGCCGGAGAGAGGTAGAGAAATGCGAGGAGCGCAAACCAACCGATGGCAGCCGCATGCGGCCAGTGCCTCCTGATCCAGGCAGGGATCATGTCGGATATGCCGAATGGAGTGCGACA
>Ga0208357_1000511_pt1 | contig 31313 bp, 26 predicted proteins | sample NGESurdeep092012_6_FD_184487 | JGI IMG/M metagenome (GOLD analysis project Ga0208357, IMG submission 184487) | Arctic peat soil microbial communities from Barrow, Alaska - NGEE Surface sample F52-2 deep-092012 (SPAdes) | ecosystem: Environmental > Terrestrial > Soil > Wetlands > Peat ...
TCCATCTGCATAAAACCCCGCTGAACTGTGTAAATAATTTTCAGGGCAATCGGCCAGGTTCCATTTTCCTGTACATGGATTAAAGTGAATATAGTTTAGTTTTTGTTTTATAAATTCAAGTGTAACACATTCTTTAATATCAAACGAAGATTCAAATACTTCATGCAATTTTCCTCTTTTTTTATCTGATGGTAAAACTCCTGCAGATAATTGATTCAAAATATTTTCATTTCTCTTTTTCTCTAATTTATCAATAATGTCGTAAGCCATAAACCGCTTGCCATTTCCAATAATTCCATTAATATTTTTACCGGTATTTGAGAAGGCAATCAATGCATGCAAATGATTGGGAATGATTACATACCCCGTGATGTAATTCCCGCTTTTTTTCAAATAATGAAACCAACTATATACCGCACGATAAGATTCTGCAATTTCAAATAATGAAATCCATTTAAAGCAGGTTATGGTAATAAAATAAATTCCATCTGGTTCTAAGATTTGGCGTTTTACTGACATAAAATGGAATTAAAAAATTACGAATACCTGCTTCCTAACACGCCGAGTCCCCTTCGGGAGACTCGGCTGGGGACGAGATATATCAGACAAAAACTTTTTCTCCTTCTCCGTCATAGATTAATTTTTTTGTCCGGTTGATATTTAATTTAAGGTATGGATTCTGAATCGAATCCTCAGTTAATAAATCTACTTTTCTATTGAACAGCGCTTCCAGTTTATCCCAAAGTGAAAGCAATGCTTCTCCCCGGTCGGCAGGGTTATCAATGTCTATTTTAACAACTACATCAACGTCGCTGGTATGGGGGTCAAAATGGTCAGTAATGGATGAACCAAAAGCATACATCTTATCAATCTTGTGCGAGCGACAGAGGTCAATAAATTCTGAATACTTCTCTTTTATTAAAGTTGCCAGATCCATATCCAAATATACTCAATTATTTTTTCACGAATTCAAATAGTGCAAGTTTTAAAAAAAACGATGCACCATAAAATAAATGCTTAACACATTGAATTCTCTTTGGGAGACTTGCAGTAAAAACCAAAATATTTTTCTAAAAATTAAAATAAAAAACTTTCCCAGTTTGGACTCAACATTTAACTTCATATCAAAGATCCGGACCTTGAAAACCAAGATTAGTCATTCCTCTTTTTACTTCAGGACAACTCATAAATAAATTCCAAAGCAACCCACTGCGATAGTTTTCAATCATCACTATCTGAGGCCCCTGGTCTATCGCAAGACAATCGGAATCAAACCAGAGAGAACTGAGATTAAAGGCATCAATAAAACCATATTGGCTCCAGATTTTATTTCCGAGTTTATAATAAAAAAATCTTATAGCGTTCATAGATTGTGTAGGTGTGTAAGGTAAAGAAGATACTGCAGCCGTCGGAGCGATTACACCTACATCATTAGTAGGTGAACTGGCAGTATATCCGTTTTGAATATCGCTGGCCGTGAGGCCCCAGCACGAATTGCTGTAACCATTATATTTATTGGGATTACTAACACAATACAAATAATTGATCATTGCATGGGCAGTATCCTGTTGCCAATAATTGGCATAAGTATCTGATAAATTATGTGGATTGATCCCCAAAAAAGAATAATGAGCAAAGAACAAAGGGCCGCCAAATGCCGGACCAAGTGGAAGTGGAATACCATAGTACGAATTCCCATTTTTCATTCCGCCATTTCCCGCCCATCCGTTATCATACACTATTTTTGGAATGGTGCTGGAATCCACATTGGAGGAGGCGGCAAGAACATAAGTAATCAAAGCTTCATCCCATCCACCTACCCGTACATTAATGGCCCATCCATAATCGGGACTCCAGTTCCAGTACAAAACGTTTTGCCCGTTTTGCCGGTACCAGTTCCAATCCACGCCATTGTATAAATTATTAATGGCAGCACGCAAGTTGATTTCATTCGCATCGGTTGTACTGTTGAAAAATTGCCTGGCACAAAGCAAACCTTGCATCATGTATGAAGTTTCCACAATATCGCCACCATCATCTTGTGTGCTGAAGGGAATGGTTGCACCGGTGGAACCATTTATCCAGTGCGGAAAAGCGCCGTGATAATGGGTAGCCTTATTCGAAAGGAAATTAACGATAGTATCAATGCGGGATAATGCCTGCTCCCTGGTAATAAAATTTCGTTGCACGCCTACCAACATGGCCATAATACCAAATCCACTACCCCCTGTAGTTACAATATCTCCTGATGACGTACGCTCTCTTGCCATCCCGCAAACCGGGTGTCCAAATTCCCAGAAATAGTTGAAGGTTTGTTGCTCCACCAGGGTAAGGAGTGCACTATCAGAAATTTGCGGGAACTTATCGGTGGAATCTATTTGTGTGATAAATGTTAAATAAATATTTTTTTTAAGTAAGGAATCACCTGCTGATTTCAATCCTTGCGAAACCGTCAAAATATAATTTGTCAATGGCCTTAAAGGCGAGGAAGGTTGTAAAATAATTGTACTATCATTATTTACATATGAAAAATTATTAGATACAACATTACCTCCACCCGCTAATGTAATCTCAAATGCTACATCGGACGTATTTATTGGTGCCGAAAACGATAACCTTATGACTGGATTATAATTAATGTTGTAAAAAAGAAGTGCTGAGTTTGTACTATCATTAATCGTTGCCAAAGTAAAAGTAAATGGACTTACAATATTTGGAGCCGGCTGGTTATTTTTTTTACAGGAAAAAAAAAATACAGATAAAGCGACACAGATAATAGTAGATTTCATTGGCGATGGAATTTAAATTCTAAAATCAAATAATAATAAAAGATTGATAGAATAATAAAAAAAAATCCGGTTCAAAAAAGCCGAATCCATTCAAAAATAAGGGGCTTTGAGAATAGTTTAATCAATTTTTTATTATTTGGAAAATAAATTAAAGGCCGCCAAAGAGGCAGCCTTTATTCAAAAACTTACTTTATAAATAATCACAACCCCGCTTTCTCCAGTATATATAACGATTTCACATCACTTGCACTTAACGCCATGTTATATATTCTTAGTTCATCCATAATTCCTTTAAAACTTCCACTGTACTGATTAGGTGTAAAACCTCCAACCATTGCTGTACCGCACCAGGCTCCAATTACCAGACCCGTTGGCGCAGGGGTATAATTTAGAGGTCCTAATGGTACTGAACCTGTTGCACCTATACCTCCTGTTAATATTTGAACTGGAGAAGGGCCTGCCGCATAAGTTGACCATGCAGAGTTAACAAATACTGATGTGCCATTTTCGTACAATGTATAATTTGAACTTGCAGCATCATAGGTCATAACCACTTGTGTCCATTTATTAATGGCAGTATCAAGGCGTGCATTAGGAATTACTCCTTCAGTCCCTCCTACAGTTGCTCCGGCATATGGTCCGGTGGTTGTAAGCCCTGTCGCTACAAATCCTGCGTTAAGACTCATAGTATCCTGGGTAGTTGGAGCATAAGGTTCGATGTCAAAGTGCAGCAAATCCTGATGACCAGCAGTATCATACATAAAAAGTAGGCCTTCTGGTCCTTGTCCGGGTGTGTAATTTCCGCTCGGTGCATATATTGGTTCTTGAGGTTCATTAATCCACATCGAAACGGTAAAACTCTTGAAACTAGTCCCGCTAAAAATGGAAGCCGATGAATTAAAAGGTACCACAAGATAGCTAGACCCATTACCCTGATACCCCTGTCCTTTAATGCCAGTTGCAAAAGTTGCTCCTGTGTTGGTTGCCACCAAACCTTGTTTGGTATCATTAAAATTTCCATTAAATGGAAAATACGCAATGAGTGAAGCAGGTTGAATTTGATTAGCGGAATCATATCCACCAGGATTGGTTGGGACTACAGGGCCAGTAGTTCCACCATTGCTATTTGATTTCTTACATGAAGTAATTAGCACTGAGGATAAAATAAATGCGAACCCTAATACTAATACTACTTTGATCTTTTTTGCTTTCATATTGATTATTTTGCTTTGAGGGATAAAAAATGCAGATTATTATTGAAAATTTATTTTCGATTTAATTAAAGCACAATAGTAGAATTTTAAAACCATATCATATTCTTCAATCACATATTTAACAAACAAATAAATTTGGTTTCCTGTTACAGTTTAATCTTTAAATACTGTATAATTTAATTATTGTATTAAATAATTAATACCCAGGATTTTGTGTTAGTCTGCCTCCGCTTATTGCTATTTCTGAGGAAGGTATTGGCAACAATTCACTTTTACCGGCCACAAAATTAGTTTTGCCGGAGGCTATCATCACTTGTGCTGCTCTTCCCTGCCTTACAAGATCCCAAAAACGATCATGCTCCATAGCCAGTTCCACCCGGCGCTCATTCCATATTGCTGTTCTTACATCAGATAACGAAATTGCATTTGTGGGGGGGAGGCCTGCCCGGGCTCTCACCATATTTAAATAACCAATAGCCGTGCCAGAATTACCCAACTCATTAGCTGCTTCCGCTTTAATTAATAACACTTCGGCATAACGCAGTATATGAAGATTTTTCTGACAAAGGGAGCGGTTGCCATCAAACGCTTCAACTTGTGGAATTGATCCTCCCGGTAATATTTGACTGTGATATGCTTTATAATTGTAATTGGCACTAACTCCAACCATAGTGGGTACAACAAATCCGTCAAATAAAGTATCCGGCGCAGAAGAAGCAGGAAGACTGATGATCGTTGCGGCTTTTCTTAAATCGCCTGGTTCGTAAGCAGCCATGAGGCTGGCAGAGGGCGCATCAAATCCATATCCGTCATCGCCTGACTGTTGATTAAACCCTGGATTATTCCATGGAGGAGATGGTGTTCCCATTCCGTTATCCTGCCGCGGGCCCTGGAATTCTACATATCCGGGGATACCATAATCTGCGTTGCCGTAAATGCCGGTTTCCACTTCAAATACAGATTCGGCGCAATTATCGCCAGCCTGTCGCCATAAAATTGAATAATCCGGCATCAAATGATATTGACCTGAATTAATCACATCTGTTGTAAGACTATCTGCCTGCTGCCAGTTTTTTAGGTACATATCTACTTTCGCCAGCAAAGTTTCTGCAGCACCTTTGGTAACACGACCTACATCTGTTGCTGATTTCAACAAAAGATTAGACACAGCAAATTGCAAATCCGGTATTATCCCCTTATTATATACATCACTTACCGAGGCCCGGGTATAAAATGAGCTATCCTGGCTTTGGGGTCCTGAAGGAACGGTTAATACCAATGGCACACCGCCAAACATACGTACCATATTGAAGTAAAAATAAGCTCGCAAAAACCGCATTTCTGCGGTAAGCCTGGTGATTTGTGAAGCTGGCAACGTGGCCTGTGCAAGACCAGTAATTGCAATGTTTGTCCTCGATATGCCTGCATAATATCCTCGCCAAAGTCCTGCTATATAAGTATTGTCAGATGTCTCAATAAAATTATCTATATCACCCGCTAATGGTTGATCACCTGGATAACTGCCTTTGTCGGCATCATCAGACATAATATTTGTTACAGTTATGAAATAGATTCCATGAATATCATATTGTCCAAATTCGGATTGAGTGGGGTCTGGAGTTATCAGGGCATTGTAAGCACCGGTAACATCGTTCAAGGCTACCTGTGGATCTGTCGAAGGCGTCCCTTGTCCCTGGATGGGTACATTTAAAAAACTTTTTTTACAACTCGTTGCAAATAAAGAGAAGCCGCAAATAAAAAGCAATATATTTTTCATCTCTCAAAAAATTAAATTTAATAATAGTTTTCCTTTCCCTCAAAGACTAAGATTCACACCTAAAGCAAAAGTTCTGATGGTGGGATACGTTCCCAATTCAATACCGGCATTTGTTGTTGAAGAACCCGGTAATTCAGAAGAAAATCCATCATATTTTTTTAACGTAACAGGATTTTGCGCATTTAGAAATATCCGGCAATCCGAAAATACTTTTTGTCTTTTTAAGATGCGTTGAGGAAAAGTGTACCCAATTGTGATATTATTGATACGGACAAATGTTCCGGAAGCAATATAATATGACGAAGCTGGTTGGTTCCCACTATTTGCTGCCGGTTGGGTGTTGGATTTATTTTGCTGCGTCCAATAACTTGTGGCAATTGACTCTTCTATATTGTCAGTTGCTACTACCCTTGCCTGCTGTTTTCCGTTATAAACCTGGTTGCCAATATTTGAATACAAATCAATTGAAAAATCAAAAGTCTTATAATTGATACCGCCCGAAAGCCCAATATAAGCTTTAGGCTGGTAAGAACCAACGTAAGAGGTATCTAATTGACCATTTGAATTATATTTGTATATAAGGTCCCCAGTTTGTGCAGCCGGCTGTAATAAATTGCCATTTTTATCCTTATAATTCTGAATCTGTGTCGAATTTTGAAAAACTCCTGTTACCTGTCTCATAAAAAAAGCCCCGATGGGATAACCTGCCTTTGTTTCTGTAGTAAAGTATCCGTTGATGTTCCCGTCAAATAAAGGTATGCCTCCGTTAAGACTCACTACTCTGTTTCTGTTGAAAGACACATTGCCGCCTATGAAATAGGAGAGATTTTTGCTGATGTTGACGTGCCAGCGTGCAGAAAATTCAAGCCCTTTATTATCAATGGTGGCAGCATTGGTAAGTACATCTCCAGGCGTGATGGTGCTATTGGGATTGGCCTGGCTTCCAAAAGTGCCGGGAACCTGCACATAAATAAGTGCGTTAGTTACCTTTTTATCATAAATATCTATTTCTCCGGAAAGCCTGCCATTTAAAACTGAATATTCTAATCCCAAATCTGCTTCCTTCGTTATTTCCCATTTTAAATTCAGATCCTTTATTTGGGGTACAATAGAACCTGTAGTAGCGCCGGAAGCTGAAGTTCCGCTATTGAAGAAATAAGGGAGACCGGAAAATCCGGTTCGCACGGAACCGTCTGGTGGGATATTATTATTGCCTAATTCGCCCCAGCTTCCTCTTAATTTCAAAAATTGAAAGATATGCTGTGCCTGCATAAAATGCTCATTGCTGATTACCCATCCGGCGCTCACCCCGGGGAAATATCCCCATCGGTTCTCTGCATTAAAAACAGAACCGCCATCTGCACGGAAATTACCTGTAAACTCATATTTATCCATATAATTATAGACGATTCTTCCAAAATAGGAATTTGTGGTATACTTAGTTACAAAACTTCCGTTAAACTGGAAACCAGGATCCCCGTCCTGCAAATACCATTCATTTGGGGCGGGAGGCACACTGTACCTTGATGCAGAAGAACCAATCTTATAATATTCCTGGGCTTCGGTACCTGCCAGTATGTTTAGTTTGCCTCCACCTACTTTAGCAGTATAATTAATGGTATTGCTCCAAACCCAATAGTAATATTTTGTGTTGGATATAGCAAGTGTGCTCCTGTTTGCCCCCTGGCTGCCTCCGTTCACATTAAAAAAGGTGGTATCATTTAGATGCTGATAAGTATAGGCACGGTCATCATAAAAATCCGCTTCTTCATTAAAAGTGGACCTGATAGAAATAGATTTGACTGGTTTTATTTCAACATACACGTTCCCCTGCAGCTTGTTATCATGGCTTAAGTCATTGGTGTTTTGAGCATCTAATACAGGATTTCCTACATTTTGGTATTGAGAAGTATTTCCAAATTTTCCATTTACCATAGCAGGTACAAGTGGTGAGGCGCGATAGGCATCCTCTGTGATAGTAGCCGTAGGTACATTCTGAGAAGCCTGGTTGGAAAATGAGGCGGTATTGCCTATCTTAAGAAAAGAAGTGGGACTGAACTCATTATTCAACCGAACCGTATAGCGGCTATAATCATTAAAAATAATAATTCCTTCATTGGTAAGATATCCTGCACTTAAAGCATATTTATATTTATCACTGCTTCCTGAAACAGATATATTATGATTTTGATAGAACGCATTGCGCAAAACCTGGTTGTACCAATTTGTCGAATATGCGCTGGGAAATAGCTGAGGACCTAGGGCCGCCTCTTCATATTGAAGATATTGTTTAGCATTAGCCATTGGTACCACATAGGCCGCTTGCTGAATTCCGATGTTAGCTGTATAATTCACTTTCATTTTACCGGACCCTTGTTTTGTGGTAATTAATATTACCCCGTTTGCACCACGAACACCATATATTGAAGCAGCCGATGCGTCCTTCAAAACATCTACTGATAAAATATCCGAAGTATTGATATTGGTAATATCATCTGTCCATATTCCATCTACTATATATAAAGGATTTGCTCCTCCTAAAATAGATCCTGCACCTCTTATAATTACCTGCGGCGAGCTACCCGGCTGCCCGCTGCTTGTAATTTGTACGCCCGCTATTTTGCCCTGAAGAGCCTGGGTGAGGGTCAACACAGGTTGTTTTGCCAACTGATCGCCGGCTACATGTGCAACGGCACCCGTAACATCAATTTTTCGTTGCGTTCCATAACCAACTACTACTACCTGGTTTAATTGTTGTGCTTCAGCACCCTTTAATTCTATAGTGATGTTTGTGCGATTATCCAATTCAATAGTTTCAGTTAGATATCCAAGAGAAGAAAATATAAGTGATGCATTGGGATTAGTGATACTCAAAGAAAAATTTCCCAAAGAATCTGTAGCCGTACCGTTACCTCCTCCTTTTACCTGTATGCTTACACCCGCTATCGGCGAGCCATCAGTACCCGTTACCTTACCTGAAATAACTTGGGATTGAGCAAAAAGGTAAAAAGAGGAAAAGAAAATAAACAAACAAAAGAAAAAAAGGAATTGCTTTTTTGAAGTAGTAATCTGAGTATTCATTCGGGCAAATGTTAGGGGTTAAAAAATAATATTGAATACTTTCTCTTAAAAACTATCTTGAGATGCTATACAAAAGTAGAACTTTTAAAATGTTCTTTAACTTTTTTTTTACATATTAAAAAGTCGATAGACATTCAATAGCCAAACGATAAAGTAGCATCTGAGTTGAAAATTCCACCGACCTCATAATAAGAGGACTGAAAAGTAAAAATAGAAAGTTTTATGATGAGTTATAAAGATCTTAAAAATTATTCTCAAGACTGAAACTTTTTTTACCTAAAATTTCATATTTAGCAAGCAGCGTTCTTGAAAAAAAACCACTCTTTGATAAATTGTATGAAAAATTGTTTGTTACTTTTTATTTTGCTTATTTTCCTGGGAGGCAACTGTTTTTGCCAGGTGTATATTGAACCTATTAGTGGTTATCAGTCAGATCTTGCAAATCATGGAAAATTTCACCAAATCAATTCGGGGATACAATTTAGTTTCAAAAAAAGCAGTAAATATGAGTTGATAGTAAGAATTCAAAAAAGCTGGGGATTCCCCTATCATTCCGTAGATTCTTCTTTCACTGCAAATAACGCATTACCCTTATATGAACCGGCCAATAAAACCATTGTTCCCGAAACATGGTACCTTTCTCTTGACCATCGTTTTATCCTTAAAAGCAAAAGCAAAAATCATCAATTTTCTTTTTTACTTCTTACAGGTATTTCCGGACAAATTTTTAAAGTAAATTATAAATATGATAAGATTGATTATACTATTTTAAATCCTGACCAAACAGAAAAAGGGGGCGGCATCTCAATAGGTACTGGCTTTGAATATATGCGGTTATTCAAAAATGACCGTTTATTTTTCAGGCTTACTGTGGATGCACCACTGATGGGAAAGATAGCATACCCATCTTCCTTTAAATTTATGTCCCCATTAGCTTTTAATGCAGGCTATTCTTTTTTAATTAAAAAAAAGAAACATGAAAAATAAATGGATAACGCTAATACCAGTTTCATTAACGGTTTTATTAACTTTTATGTGCTGTAGTAAAAATGAAACTAAATATTTTGCAGATACAACCAGCAACGGGTTAGCAATATTTTCAAACACAGGAAACAATATTTTAACAGGGTATATTAATGGAGTTTTATGGCGCACACAAAACAGGGTTTCAGGTGGATTTTTATCAAGATCAACCTCAGAAGTTTACTTAACTAAAACAACTGATAGCAGTTTCAATGATATGTTGATTATTACGTGGTATGGGGGTACTCAAAATTTTCAATATGGTTATGATTTTATTTCTCTTTATCTTTCTGTGCCGTCAAATTTTTCTCATAGCGATTTGGATAGCCTGAATGGTAAGAGACTGGTAATAGACAATATCAATGGTTATTTCTTGGGTAACATTAGTGAAATAAGCAATAATTATGAAACAGGTACAGGTAGTATTTATTTTAATCGCTTCATTTATGATTCAACGACCACGGCAGGATATACCGGCAGGGTATCCGGCTTATTGGAAGTTGACTTCCCGGATTTCAAATTTACAAATGGCAGGTTTGATGATGAACTTACAAATGAACAGGTTCAGTTTTAATTAATGAGAATAAAAAAATCAATATTAAAAAAGGAAAGTCCACGATCTACCAATAAACAATATTCTTTTTTTGAGGACGTGTATGATGTAGTGCGGCAAATACCTAAAGGTCGGGTTACTTCATTTGGAGCTATCGCTAATTACCTGGGAACAAAAATGTCGTCACGAATGGTAGGCTGGGCAATGAACGGTGCGCATCATGCGTCGCCAAAAGTGCCCGCTCACAGGGTACTGAACCGCAATGGAATGCTTACTGGCAAAGCGCATTTTGCCACGCCCACTCTTATGGAAGAATTACTTTTAAAAGAAAAAATAAAAGTGGAGAATGATACAGTAGTTGATTTTGAAAAATTGTTTTGGGATCCTGCAAAAGAATTGGAAATATAATTAGTTAATTGGCTGTTCAGCTAATCAAGTGTAATAAGGACTTATCAATAAATAAACTGTCACACCACTTATGGCTACATATAACCATATTGGCCATGTTATCCGGGCAAGTTTTTTATGTTTTTCATAATCACCTGATAGTGCGCGGTATGCCGTGAACAGAATGAAAGGCAGGACGATCCCGGCAAGAGGAATATGTGTTATTAAAATTGCATAATAAACATATCGTAATGAGCCGGCAAGTATTTTTTCATCCGGGCTTAATATTCCATCATGGTTGAGATCGCCGAATTTAGTTTCTCCACTGAACAAATGATGACATACATAAGAGATCAAAAAAAGTATAGAAAGAATAATAGCAGCAAGCATTATTTTTTTATGAAGAAGATATTTTTTTGATTTTACAGCAAGCAAAGCAGCAATCAATAGTACTGCAACGCATGAATTGATAATTGCATTGAAGGTGGCGAAAATATGCGGGTCGAAATTTAATTTCAATTCCAGTTTTGTGCCTGAAAGAAAAGCGATTCCTAAAAAAGCAATGATTGAAACCGTCCAAATCAATATCCTTGCAGTTTTATCATTTTTATTTAAAACCGGTTTAGGAAACATATTTTCATTATCCATTGGCACCTATGAATTAGTTGTATTTCCTTTTAAAAGACCTTTTATAAAATCTCCAAAGGTTTTCTTCTTATCTTTTTCCAGCATAAGCAATGGAATGTCTCTTACTAATTTAGCCTGGGCTACAGTGTCTAACCCATCAAACCAACCTCTTATCACTCTGTTTTTGTCGAGTAGGAAAAACTTTTCAGAATGAATAAAAGCAGTATCAATACCCTGGTCGGCTACACTTGCTTTTATTTCGTGAAGCGCAAAATTATAAATACTATCGCGGTTGCCTGTAAGTAGCCACCAGCTATCAGGGTTCACATTAAACCTATCTGCCCATTTTCTTAATTGCGCTACAGAATCATGTTGCGGGTCAATAGAGATAGAAACGAATTGTACAATAGAATCCTGGTTTGGAAATGAGTTTTGTAATTTTTTCATTGCCACGGCCAGCTTTGGACAAATAGTAGGACAATGAGTAAAAAAGAAATCAAGAACTATTATTTTTCCTTTCAGATCATCAAATGAAACGTGCTGACCGAGCTGATTGGTAAGATGAATGTTACTTACATGGTGCCATGCGGTATCGTAAGTCATCTCTCCATTTTTCTCCGCTACATTTACGCTATCATAAAAATACCTGTGAGGCATATCAATAGCGTCCTTGCTATAATAGCTTACTAAAATATATCCTAATACGGGGAGCAAAATGGCTACCATTATTGCTATAAAAGATTTTTTGTTCATAGTCCCTGTTCTAAAGCAAAATTAGCCATTGCGAAGTGCAACAGCTAATTTAAAAATTTTTAATTTGAATGAAATTACTCTAGCGCAATTTTATTTCGCGCTTTTCAGCGCCAGGTTCAAGAGGAACACTATGGAAATCATTTGGTTTAATATAAGTTCTGCTGCCTGCATCGGTATTTCTCAAATTTCTGTAAGATGCCCCATCACCAATAAATGCCGTAATAAACCAGATAAATAAAGTCATGGGTATTCCAATAGTCAATATCATTCTCCTTACTTCATCGCCCAGGTGCATAAATATTGAAATAATATAAAAGGCTTTAGCAAGTGTAAAAATGCAGATAACCCCCTTAATAAATAATACTAAAGTATTGCTATAATCCGGATTCTTCTCAAGAAAATAGATAGCTAACCCTAATATAAGTTCTAATATGGTAAGAACCAGTAAAACCCAAAATGCTTTCCAGATTCTTTTTACATGGGCTATATCGGCTTCTGTGGTTGGTAAAGATGTTGCTATTTCGACAGACATAATTTTTCTTTTATATTATATTAAAATGGATTAGCTATTATTATTAATTAGATGAGATAGAAACAAAGGAAAACAAATACCCATACCAAATCTACAAAATGCCAGTAAAGCCCTGCTTTCTCAATCATTTCATAATGACCTCGTTTTGAGAAATCACCTCTTTTGGTTTTAATAAACATTATAGTGTTTATAATTACCCCTGTAAATACATGAAAACCATGAAAACCGGTGATCCCAAAAAAGTATCCACCAAAAGCTACAGGCCCTGGAGTTGCCACCAGGTGGCCATTAAAGATAACCTTTGGCCCCCAAGGATTATGGCTGACAGTGGTACCCCAATGCTGTATTATACCATTTACCAATACTTCGTGTTGACCTGTGATTAAACCTGTCCATTCATAAGCCTGACTTCCCAGGAATGCAAGGCCTCCAAGAATGGTCAAAAATAACCATTTCTCCACACCCTTCTGATTCATTTTATGTCCCTCGTGAACAGCCAGAACCATTGTAACAGAGCTAAATATGAGAATAAAGGTCATTAAACTCACGTATGCCAGGGGAAGGTTTGCCTCAGTAAAGGGAAATTCATTGAATACCTGGTTATGATCTACCCAGTTATTCAAACTAAAACGAATAGATCCGTAGGAAATCAAAAAAGCGCCGAAGGTAAAAGAGTCGCTCATTAAGAAAAACCACATCATTAGTTTTCCATAACTTACGTTGAAAGGGCTTCTTCCTCCTGACCATACACTTGAACCGGTTTTAGCTATAGCAGTTTCCATTTATTAGTTGTTAAAAGGTTATTACAAAAATATAATTAATTGTTTATTGTTATTATTTATTATTTTAGAAATTAATTATTTATTATTCAATCTTCATCGGATGCACCCAAAATTATCCTAAGTTTGGATTCATCCTCCTCATCTTATCAAAAGCAGAAAAAATAGTAAGTATATCCATAATCCATCTACAAAATGCCAGTAGATATTCATCAGGTCTATATAAACAGGATTATAATTTTTTCTACTTCTGCTAAAAGATTTCAAATACATAATTACCAGAGCAATCACACCTCCCAGTACATGCAAGGCATGCAGACCTACAATAATGTATAAAAAAGAAAAAGACACATTACGTGTAAGAGTAAATCCATTATCCCATAGCTGCCTAAACCCTGTATATTGAAAAAATACAAAAATGATTCCCAGAATTGTAGTGGTGGCAAGCCATCTTTTATATTGTTTCATTTGCCTGTTAGCAAAAGTTTTTCGAGTAAGTATGATAGTTAGGCTGCTCAATATAATCACTGCTGTAGAGTAATAAAATATCACGGGAATATCAAAAGAAAGCCAGTTGCCCTGGCTACGTTTTACTATATATGCACTGCTTAAACCCGTAAACATCATTACGATACTGGCACAAGCCCCCCACATCACAAATTTAAGCGGATGTAACCTTTTTTTTTCTTCTTTCATCAAAGCGATCATAATAAATATTCATTTATAAACTGAATCTTTTTCATACTTTATCAAATAATAATGCAAGAAAAACGATCATCAAATAAAAATAGGAGCTGAACATCACTTTTCTTGCTGCTGCTGCATTCATCTTTATTACAAGCATAATGCTTACATACACCATCCAGATATTACATGCAAATAATATCCAGAATGCCAATATCCCTCCAATATTAAAATAATAGGGTAGCATGCCTACGGGCACCATCATCATCGAATAAATTACCGATTGCATTGCCGAAAATTTTGTAGGTCCGGCCTGGCTTGGTAATAACCTGAATCCGGCCTTTTCATAATCTTTATGTGCCAGCCATGCGATAGCCCAAAAATGTGGAAACTGCCATAAAAATTGAATGGCAAACAAAATATACCCCCCATAATTGGAATATTGAATGATCTGCCCTGTAACCGACATAACCTGAAAATGAGCAACCGGGCTAATCAATCCTGTAGCCGCTACCCAACCGATAAGGCATGGAAAAGCACCAGGAAATGCACCCACAATTACAGAAATTGAATTTACTTTTTTTAAAGGAGTATAAATAAAAGCATAGAGAAATAAACTAAATAACGCTATCAGGGCACTCGCAAAATTGAACCAATACCACATCATTATAATTCCAACCGTCCCGATTGTAATTGCAAATGTCCATCCTTCTTTTACGCTCATTCTACCTGCAGCTACAGGTCTGCCCGCTGTTCTTTTCATTAGCGCATCAGTATCTTTCTCCACTGTCTGATTGATCGCATTAGCCGACCCTGTGATAAGCATTCCGGCAACAAATAAAATGAATACAGGAAAAAAATGAAACGATACGTTAGGAGCAAGAAGGTAACTGGCCACACAGCTAAATACAACCAGGAAGCTTAAAGTAAATTTGATTAAAATAAAATAATCTTTCACTTTGCTGGCCAGCGAATAAGAAACTGAATGGGGCATTAGAGGAGCCGTTTTAATCATTAAAAACTCTTTTAAAAAGCCCTGAATTAACAGGGCTATTGATTCAGAAATATTTTAAACAAGAATTATTTTTACTCTTAATATTAGGTTTCTGTAGAACCTATTGGTTCAGTTTGGGGGATGAAACTTCTTCCATCTTTACCATAATCATAAGGCCAACGATACACTTCAGGAACCTCGCCTACCCAATTACCATGTGGTGGATGAATTGGCGTGCTCCATTCCAAAGTATTAGAACCCCATGGATTTTTATTTCTTTCGGTAAGTTTTCTCCCTTTGTAAATTGAATAAAAGAAATTAAAAATGAACAGGAATTGAGCAGCAAAAACTACTATTGCCGTAATACTGATAAATTCATTGAGACCCTGAAACATTTTAAAAGACTCCCAATTACTAAAATCGTAATAGCGACGAGGCATACCGGCTAATCCTTCATAGTGCATTGGCCAAAAAATAAAATAAGCTCCTATGAAAGATATCCAGAAATGAATATAGGCAAGTGTATTATTCATAAACCTCCCAAACATTTTGGGGAACCAATGGTATATACCTGAAATCATACCAAACATAGAGGCAACACCCATTACCAGGTGGAAATGAGCAATTACAAAATAGGTGTCGTGCAAATGCAGATCCAATGCGGAATTACCGAGCCAGATACCTGTTAAACCTCCGGAAATAAATAAGCTTACAAAACCAATTGCGAAGAGCATTGCAGGGGTGAAATGTATATTTCCCCTCCAAAGTGTTGTGATCCAATTGAAAACTTTTACGGACGACGGAACCGCTATCAATAAAGTAAATAATACAAAGATTGAACCCAGGAAAGGATTCATGCCCGATACAAACATATGGTGTGCCCAAACCATAAAAGACAAGGAAGCAATAGCAAAGAAGGAACCCACCATAGCCATGTATCCAAAAATGGGTTTTCTTGCATTAGTAGAAATTACTTCAGAAGTAATTCCCATTGCAGGAAGGGCAACGATATATACTTCGGGGTGCCCCAGGAACCAGAACAAATGCTGGAATAAAATAGGACTACCACCTTCATTTGCTAAAATTTTTCCATTTTGTAAAAAGATGTCACTCAAAAAGAAACTGGTTCCCAAATGACGATCGAATAATAATAATACCAGCGCTGATAATAAAACAGGAAATGTAAGCACTCCCAAAATAGCGGTAAACATAAAAGACCAAATTGTAAGAGGGAGTCTTGTCATGAACATTCCTTTGGTACGCATATTTAATACAGTAACGATATAGTTTAAGCCGCCTAATAATTGAGAGACAATAAACAAAATTATACTCGCCAGCCAGTAATCCATGCCGGCTTTAGAACCGCCCATTGCATCCCCTAATGCACTTAAAGGAGGATAAACAGTCCAGCCGCCGCTTGCAGGACCGGTCTGTACAAACAAAGATGAAAGCATAACTATTGAGGCTGCAAAGAAAAACCAATACGATAGCATGTTTAAAAAAGGAGAAGCCATATCTCTAGCTCCTACCTGGAGAGGGATTAAAAAATTTGAAAACGTACCACTCAAGCCGGCAGTAAGGACAAAAAAAACCATGATGGTACCATGCATTGTTACCAGTGCATAATAAAATTCAGTGTCCAATCTTCCCCCAGCAGCCCAATGGCCGAATATGTCTTCAAGGAAAGGAAATGTTTTATCTGGAAATCCTAATTGAAGCCGAAAAACAACGGAGAAAAAGCCTCCTAATATCGCCCAAATAATTCCCGTAATCATAAACTGTCTTGAAATCATTTTATGATCCTGGCTAAAGATATATTTGGTAATAAAACTTTGTTTGTGATGTTCGTGTGAATCATGGCCTGTGTCATGCACCACCAATGGTTTCTCATGCAAAACTTCTTCGTTCATAATGGTATTTTTTTAAAGCCTCGCGGCTATTAATTGTTATTACTTATGGATAAGCGAATTTCCCAATGCCAAATTTTTTGTTGAGTCTGCCGGCGTTGAAGCAGAAGTAAGAAATTGTTTTGCCTTTAGATATTCGGGTCGTTGTTTTATCATCCAGGCATTGAATTCTTTTTGTGTTTCCACTACTATGATACCTCTCATCGTAAAATGCCCTATTCCGCATAATTGATCGCAAGCTATTTCATATACAAAATCAGGGTTACCCGTTTTCTTTCTCATTTCCTCTGTAGTAATTATTGGAGTAAACCACATGGTAGTAGGTGTTCCAGGTACCGCATCCATTTTTAATCTGAACTGAGGCAATCCTACATCATGTATTACATCCTGCGAATTAATTACCAATTTCACCGGCTTGTTTACTACTACATGCATCGTTGTTGTTACATGTATATCATCATGGCTTGCCTCATCAGACCAATCTACACCAAGAGGATTGTCTTTGGCGGGATCTGTCAATTTATAATTTTTTCTACCCAATATGCCATCCCGGCCAGGGTACCTGATTTCCCATCCAAACTGGTGTCCGGTAATTTCTATTAATTGAGCATTTTTTGGGGCAGGAGCGGTAAATTTAAACCAGTATTTCAATCCAACAACTACAAGAATAGTAAGTGTAATAGTGGGAACACCGGTCCATATTAGTTCAAGCATATTATTATTAGGAAAGAAATAGGGTTTTCTTTTGTCACTTTCCTGGTATCTGAAAGAGAACCAAAACAATAAAATCTGGGTTATAAAAAATACAATACCTGTAATGATTATAGTGATCCACATCATTTTATCAATACTCTGACCCTCCGAGGAAGCAGCGCCAATCATCAATCCTGACCTTGGATATAATATATGGTTGCACCAGATTACACCGACAAGGCCTAAAATAAGAAAAGCAATCATTAAAAACCCATTGATCTTATTATTTTGTTTCCTGGATTTTTCTTCTCCTTTCAAAATGCTTACGTATTCACTTGCTTTCGAAATCTGGAAGATCACAAGAAAAATAAGCAAAACGATTGCTATCAAAAAAAAGTTGTTCATGATACTTTATTTTTTCCCCATCCGTAATCCGGATTCTTTAAAAAATTTAAATACTATTCCTTCTGCTCCTTTAATTATCTTTTCGTTCATTTATTTATTACACAAAATGAATAATACTTTCTTTCATAAAAGGATTATTCTTAGCTGTCATCGGCACTTGGGAGGCAAATCTGCTGACTCCCCACATTATGATACCTACAAATCCTAACGGTATACCAAGCTCAAACCAACTTAAATGGGGATGCATTCCTACTGTTCCCGGCATCACCATTTGGTAAAAATCTATCCAATGGCCAAATATAATCGCAATACACATGAAGGTAACAATAAAGTAATTTCGCTTGGTAGCTCTTTTCATAAATATTAAAATGGGTGCTACAAAATTGAGAACCAGGTTCAGGTAAAACAATCCTTCATATGGCCCCTGTAGCCGTATTTTGAAATAAACGGTTTCTTCCGGAATATTTCCATACCATTGTAGCATAAATTGATCGAACCATAAATAAGTCCAGAAAATTGAAAAAGCGAACATATATTTCCCCAGATCCTGGATGTGTTCTTTATTTACAAATTCAAGTTGTCCCTGGTTTTTAAAATAAATAACAAAGAGGGTAACAAGCGCTATGCCTGCTACAAAAGTACTTCCGAATGTGTACCAACTATACATAGTGCTGAACCATTTTGCATCAATGCTCATAAACCAAAGCCATGGAATGAATGATCCTACTGTAATTATATAAAAAACCACATAAGAAGCAGAGATTCCCATGTTTTTCTTCATCCATTTTCTGGATGTTTCCAGGTCCATAGTGCCGGTTTCATCCGTCATTTGGCTAAGCTTCCTTAATCTTTTGCCCCAAAAAGACCAAAGAAACATGGCGAGAAGTGAATAAACTAAAAAAACAGTAGGGTTCAAAAATCCTCTCTTACCATGCAATACTGTATCATGGGCCATTAAATTCTTATTGAGCCATGGATATATATCCCCTCTATTACCAAAAACAATACAGAGTAAAACAATCATACTAATACCACCTAAAATAGGCACAAGAGAAGATACTGCTTCCGTGACTCTGCGAAAAGCTTCCTGCCAGCCGCTCATTGCAAGCGTATTAATAGTAATAAAAAAGGTAGCCACATTTACCAGCATTAACCAAAACAAACTATTTTGAAGTAAGACTGCCCAAAAGCGGGTACTATTCATATTACCTCCATTAGCGCCGGCTATTGGATTCAAAAAAATGATTCCAAGAATAAGAGTAAGCAAGCCTGCAATCATTAATCCTGTTGACCACTTCTTATATGCTGCCGGAGTTTCATACTGATTGTTCATTAAAAAATGATTTTTGATTAAACTTTATTTTTTTATTGTTGTATCAATTGACATTGACTTAGTCGCTGTAGAATCTGCCCATGCTACTGCGGCCGCATCGCTCGTTCCTAATTGTTGTGATTTCACATATTGGATCACCATCCATCTTTGCTTGCGGCTTAATTGAGAAGCATAACTACCCATATTGCCTTTACCATAATTAACTGTATGAAACATCCTTCCTACCGGCATATTAACATATATAGCCTGGGTTAAGTTTGCCACTGCGGGAATTTTCCCTCCTGTAGCCAAAGGCCCCTGCGCATCCATTTTCGGTCCATGGCAAATAGCACAATTGATATTAAATAAACGACCGGCTTCTTTCAATTGATCAGAATCGAGTGGTGGCAAAGGATCCTTTATTTCAGCGCTCATTTTATATCCGTTCGAGTCGTTTGGCAAAGGATAAGGAAATAAATCCCCTCTTCTGATAGTTCCTTCTACCGGATAAGGTATATAGCTTACATTTTCCTTTGCAAGATTATTAGGAGCATACGATTCATACGCGCGGCTATAGGCCATGTCAGGCATATAGGTCAACCCTGGCTCCCTCTTGTTGTCGCAGCTACTCATCAGGGTTATCAACCCGATTACTACTACAAGTGACAAAATAATTCTTATCTTTTTCATATCTAAAATTCCGGTTTCAAATTTTTTTATTTAATTTAAAAAAGCCAATTTTTTTACTTCCAGTAAAGAAACAAATCGGTAAGATTCCTGATTTTAATTTCGATAATATTGTGCGGTTCTCTTACTTTTCCATTGATATTATTCAACTACTTCCAAATCTTCTGCCCTGTATAATTTTTGTTCTTTATCATATCTTCCGAACCACCAACCCGCTTCTGCATCCTGGGTATTTATTTCTATAGCCCCATTTTCTTTTAAAAAGTTTTCTATTTCCGCTACGTTAGAATTTGGGGTACACTCAATTACCATCGTCATGAGATCATCTGTTGATCTCAGATTGAAGTGATGTTTTTTAACACCGGGCATCATTTTACAAAGCCAGCAAAATGTCCATACCATTCCAACCGCTGATAACAAAACGGTAAGTTCAAATGCAATAGGAATAAAAGCAGGTAAAGGAAAATGTGGTTTGCCGCCAATATTTAACGGCCAGTCGGTAGTGAATATCCAGCCCATACCTCCTATAGCTATGGTAGTGCCGGTAATTCCATAAATGAACCCCATGGTATGTAGGCTTGTTTCCCTCAGACCCATTGCCTTATCAAGGCCATGAATAGGAAATGGCGTATAAACGTCATGAATTTTATATCCTGCCCTGCGTACATTTTTTACGGCAGCAAATAAAACTTTTTCTTCTTCAAAGGAACCTACAACAAATTTTTTAATCATATTCTGTATCCCTAAAGGGCCGTTTTAATTAACAATATGTATATCAATGTTAAACAAAATAATTAATGCGCATGCTCCATTTCTTCTACGTAGAATTTATCAGAATCCATACTTTCTATACCGGACATTTGCTCTTTAAAGTTCTCACCACTTAGTTTCAAAATTGCTTTAATTTCTGCCGCAGCAACCACGGGGAAGAATTTAGCAAAAATGAAATAACAGGTAAAGAATAAACCAAACGTACCAAGGTAAAATCCAATCTCCCAAATGGAAGGGCTGTAATAAATAGTCCATGAGGAAGGCAGATAATCGCGATAAAGGGAGGTTACAAAAATCACAAATCGCTCAAACCACATTCCCACATTTACCAAAACAGCCATAAAAAAAGTAAACGTAACATTTCTTCTTAATTTCCTGGACCAGAAAACCTGTGGTGATACTACATTACAAAAGATCATCCCGTAATATGCCCAGCCATAAGGACTGAAAATATTAGCCCTGTTTTCACGAAATGCCCACCACTCATAAGTATTTTGGCTATACCATGCAATAAATAATTCTGATAAATACGCGCATCCCACAATGGAACCTGTAAGCACAATTACTTTGTTCATTGCCTCAATGTGGCCGATGGTAATATAATCCTCAAGATGCAACACTTTTCGGGTAATGATCAGTAGCGATTGTACCATGGCAAAGCCGGAAAAAATTGCTCCAGCCACAAAATACGGAGGGAATATGGTAGTATGCCATCCTGGAATTACAGAAGTGGCAAAGTCAAAAGATACTATAGTATGTACTGACAATACAAGAGGAGTAGCCAGTCCTGCTAAAACCAATGCAAGGCTTTCCTGCCGTTGCCAATGTTTAGTACTTCCGGTCCAGCCGAAAGAAGTGAGACCATAAAACATTTTCCTGAATTTGGTTTTTGCCCTATCTCTGATAGTCGCCAGATCGGGTAATAAACCTGTGTACCAAAAAAGTACGGAAACTGTAAAATAAGTAGATACTGCAAATACATCCCACAAAAGAGCTGAATTAAAATTGGGCCAAACCGGTCCGCGCGTATTAGGATAAGGCAAAATAAAGAAGCCATCCCAAACGCGCCCCATGTGAAAAATCGGGAACATACCTGCGCACATTACCGCAAAGATGGTCATAGCTTCAGCGGCCCTGTTTACGCCTGTTCTCCATTTTTGCCCAAACAATAAAAGGATAGCAGAGATTAGGGTTCCTGCATGCCCGATTCCAATCCACCAAACAAAGTTGGTAATATCCCAACCCCATCCTACAGTACGGGTAATATTCCACTGGCCGATACCATAATCTACTTCCCTGTAAACAGAATACACCCCAAAAGCCAAAAGCAACAAAGCTATGGAAAGCCCAATCCACCAAAGCCTTGTCGGCTTGGTTTCAATAGGACCAATAATATCTTCAGTTACCTGGTGATAATTTTTATCACCATCAATCAATGGTTCCCGGAGTTGCGATTCGTATTTTAATAATGACATACTCTATTTAGTTTTTTGATACAATCTGTATCTGTAAACTTATTATTTTATCGGTTCAGTTATACTTTTTCTGTTGTGCTTCCTACTTTCCGTTTTGTGTTTCTTACTTTAGTAAGATAATTTACATTAGGAAGTACATGTAATTGCTCTAAAACATAAAATTTCCTGTTTACCTGTTCTTCAAATCTAAGTTTGGCAATTTTACTTTCTTTATCTTTTACATTTCCAAATTCAATAGCGTGAGTAGGGCAAGCCTGCATACAAGCAGTTTTTACTTCCTGATCTTTCAACACCCTATCTTCTTTTTTAGCGTTTAACTTACCTTGCTGCAAACGTTGAATACACATACTGCACTTCTCCATAACCCCTCTGGCACGTACGGTTACATCCGGGTTAAGCACCATTCGTGTAAGGTCCTGATCAAGATTCATGGTGGTAGCCGATATAATTCCACGTTGATTATCAGGGAAACTATCAGCACCATTCCAATCAGCCCAGTTGAACCTACGCACTTTAAAGGGACAATTGTTCATGCAATATTTGGTGCCGATACAACGGTTGTATATCATCTGATTAATGCCTTCACTGCTATGGTTGGTCGCTGAAACGGGACATACGTTCTCGCAAGGAGCATTATCACACTGCTGACAAAGCATAGGTTGAAAAACAATATCCGGTTTTTGAGGATCACCTGTAAAATAACGGTCTATTCGAATCCATTGCATATCATGAAACCTGGAAACTTCATATTTACCAACTGTAGAAATATTATTTTCTGCTACGCATGCAATAGTACAAGCTGAGCATCCAATACAAGTATTCAAATCAATACTCATTCCCCATTTTATTCCTGGCCGGGCAAAGGTTGGATAGAGCGTTGCATCCCTTGTAAAATTTTCACCAAATTGCTTCAGTTCTTCTTCTTCCTCTCTGTTTAATTCACCAGGATCAGAAACAAATTCTTCAAGCGTAACTTCCCTAACTACGGGACGGCCTTCTGTTATACTATGAGTTTGAGAAGCGGCAATTTTAAAGGTCTTTCCTGTACTTTCAATGGTAACCGGAACTTCATAAGTAATGTTATTACCATTAAAAAAAGTGAAAGGATACATATTTTGACCTACTCCATCTGCGGCTGGTCCTATAAATTCACTTGTATTGGATTTATCTTCGCTTTGTCTTCCATAACCAAGGGCCACAGCTATTACATCCGGATGAGTGCCCGGAATGATCATAACAGGAAGTTCAATAGTCTTGCCATTTGAAGTAAGCTTCACCACAGGCTTTTCAGGATGCATTTCAAATTTATCTCCCTGGTTGGCATTAAAAATATCAATGTCAAATAATTTTTTACCCAATTCAGGAGATACCATTACGTAATTATCCCAGGTTACTTTACCAACTGGATCGCTGGCCTCCTGAAGCCATGCATTGCTGGCGCGCGAACCCGTGCCGATGGTAACTTTCTGATACAAAACCAACTCTTTGTCCCCGCCTTTTATTGAACCGATTTTAGCGGCTGCATCAGCAACATTGCCTGTAAAAGCAGCAGTACCCAGTATAACAGGTTTACCAGCTAATGATCTTGTTGTATCAGTAGCAACAGCTTTAGGAGTTATATAGCCAACCGAATCTTTTGTATCAGAAGAGGCAAGCGCAACAGCATCACCGGATGTGAGATCAGAAGTATTTACAAAAATGGGTTGGGTTTTCAGCTTTGAATTTTCCAAAACACCATCCTGCAAAAATCTTTCATAGTTATCAAGACCACCCAGCTTACTAGTCCAGAATTTTCTGAAATAGGTTTCATAATCATCAGGATTTACTGTAAGTTGTAATAAGGATGATTCAAACTGTCTTGTCTTGAATAACGGATGAATGATAGGCTGAATAACACTTACATAACCTGTCTGAGGTTCTGAATCTCCCCAGCTTTCTAACCAGTGATGAGATGGAATAATGTATTTACACAGTTCTGTAGTCTCATCCATTTTTTCACTAAATGAAAGAGTGAAAGGACATTTCTTTACGCCTGCTGCAAATTTTTGTGAATCAAAATAACTGTAAACCGGATTAGCGCCATACACCAGGAGGGCGCCTACATTTCCTGAATTCAGATCCTGGGTAAGTGTTACCATATCTGAATCCAAACCCTGGCGATAATTTACGGGTGTATCCCAATCTATGGTTTTTCCGACTGCTCCTATTTCCTCGTTTATTGCGTTTACAATTAATTGAATATTGGCATCATTACTACCACATACTACTAACGCTGCTCCTTTATTTGCCATTAATTCGGCTGCAGTTTTTTTGACCCCATCAGCCAGGTCACCGGAAATATTAGAAGAGGTACCTCCACCCAGGGCGCCTAATAAAGCCAGGGCAACAGCGCCTGTTTGGGAAGGTTTATGCAGATAACGTTCGTCTGCATTGGCTCCGGTCATACTATAAAATCCTTCAAATTGTATGTGCCTGCTCATTGAAGGGGTTTTTTCATTTATTCTTCTTCCAAATGCCCACTGATTGGCAAAAACCACCGGGCTCAACCATGTTCCCAGGAAATCGGCTCCGAGGCTTACGATCACTTTTGCATTTTCAAAATGATAAGCAGGGATTGCTTTTTTACCGTAAGATGCCTGGTTGGCTTCTAACATTCCACTATAAGAAACGGCATCATATTGTACATGGCGGCTTCCGGGATATTTTGATAAAATATCACTGATAATTTGCCTCGTCGTAATGGAAGTAACAGAAGAAGTTAATAGAACTAATGGTTTGCCTGAATTGGCAGAAAGACCATCTGACACCATCTTATCTATTGCTTCAAAAGTAGCTTCTTTGCGGTTGACCATTGGATAGCGCAGGCGCGTAGTATCATAAAGATCCAACACAGAAGATTGAATCTGTGCTGAGGTGCCTCCCCCTGATAAGGAAGAAAGTTCATTGCCCTCAATTTTGATGGGCCTTCCTTCTATTTGTTTTACCACTACAGGTACTGCATCACCATCCATTAAATAAGTAGATGCGTAATAATTAGGAATACCCGGAATCATATCATCGGGCTTGTGTAGGAAAGGAATACTTCTTCTAACAGGCATTTCACAACTTGCAGCAATAGCTGCGGCTGCAGTACTGAACCCCATATATTTCAGGAAATCCCTCCTTGGGGTTTTTGCATTAAAAATGTTTTCATTACCTAATTCTTCAAAAGGAAGTTCTTCCCTGAATTCATCTTTCTTTGCATTTTTATGTGCTTCACTTTGGTTGAGTTCTCCAAAATTCTGCCAGTATTTTTTTTCACTCATATTTATTCAATCCGCCAGAAGCGAACAGTTACCTTAAATCTGAATACGATCTAAGCAATGAACAATATTGTTTCTTTATTTTTAATTTTTATCTCTATGCTTTGGCCAAAAAAAATTTAATAATGACATTTCCCACATTCTGTTCCACCAATCATTTGAACGGTAACACTGTCATACTTTTTATCTTTTATATCCTGATGAAATTTTTCATAAAGACTATAAAATTTATTTCCATTTCCTTTATCATCATTAAACTGTACATTGGTAGTTCTATGGCAATTGACGCACCATCCCATACTTAATGGAGCAAATTGTTTCACCTCATTCATATTTTGAATATTCCCATGACAAGTCTGACAGGCTATTTGTCCTACTTTTACATGCTGAGAGTGATTAAAATAAACAAAGTCGGGAAGGTTGTGAATTTGTACCCAGGCTATAGGATGGCCGGGCTTATCATAAGTTTTTGTGTCTGGATTCCATCCGGCGTATTGATATAATTTTTTGATTTCATCATTAGCATTTACAGTAGTACCATCTTCGCGAAGTATGGGTTCACCGGTATATTCTTTAACGGCCATGTGACAGTTCATACACACATTTACAGAAGGAATGCTGGCGTGTCTGCTATCCTGTGCTCCTCCATGACAATATAAACAACTGATTTGATTAACACCTGCATGCACTTTATGGGAATAGAAAATCGGCTGTATCGGTTGATAACCCTGTTGTCTACCCAAACCCATGGCACCATCAACAAGGTAATAACCGGCAAAAACGAATAGTATGATTGACAAAAGCAATAAATACATTTTATTACGATAAAAAGGAACAGGAGGGGGAGATTTTATTCCGTCTTTTTCATCTGTTAGTTTTTTAAGATTACTATTTACCTGTAATAATATCAAACCAATAATGGCTAAAATAAAAGTAAGTAATCCATATAAAACAGTATTGTCTGATTGTGGTGCTGCTGCAACTCCGGGAGATCCTCCTGCCGGTGCGCCTGGCGCTTTATAATTATCTGCCCAGGTAAGAATGGCATCTATATCTGCATGTGATAAATCGGGGAAAGGAGTCATTACCACACCGCCATGTTCAGATTTTAATTTCTCCGCATAAGGATCAGTACTTACCATGGTGGTTGTGTTAGCAACCCATTTATAAACCCAATCTTTAGAAGGTTCTCTTTCACGAGCACCTTTGAGTGGAGGGCCTACATAAGTTTCTAATGGTTTGTGACAGCTTGCGCAGTTAGCTTTAAAGAGAGCTTCCCCATCGGCGGCAAACAATAATTCCTGGGAAGAAATTAAAGTTAGAAAAAGGAATACTGCGAGTGTTTTAGTAAAAAGCCTTGTGACGTGGTTCATACACTTATTTTCCTATCTTGAATAATTGGAATAATTACCTTGTTGGCTGCAAAAATAAGGAAGCATGTTGACAATGTGTTAACAATTTTAAAATTTTTTTTTCCTTATCCGTAGGGCATTTCAGAGAAAATTAATTATTAATACTGATTTTAAAGTTTTTTATTAATAAAAAAAGACTCTTCTATCTTCTTTATAAAAATCATTGATTAATCAAATCAAAAAATGCATCTTTGAAGTATGGTAAATAGTTGCAAACAATATCTTTTTCGGAAGAATAATAAAAAAGCGATATGCATACCTTGTAAAAAACACCTTTATTAAATGGACAAAAGCAATCAAAAAAAAATAATCATTTTTGCTTCAGGTGCAGGAAGTAATGCGCAAAAGATCATTGATTATTTTAAAGGAAATACAAAAGTAAAAGTCGTTTTGATCGTTTGCAATAATAGTAAAGCGGGAGTAATTGATATTGCGGCCAAAGAAAATATTCCTGTTTTAATGATAGAAAAAAAGCTATTTAGTGAAACGGGATATGTTCAGGAAATAAAAAAATATGAGCCTTCCCAAATTGTACTAGCCGGGTTTTTATGGAAGATCCCCGAAATTTTAATTTCCGCTTTTCACCATAAAATAATAAATATACATCCTGCATTATTACCCGCTTATGGCGGAAAAGGAATGTATGGTAATGCAGTGCATGAAGCTGTCATCAACTCAAAAGAAAAAGAAAGCGGTATCACCATTCATTATGTGAATGAAAAATATGATCATGGCAAAACCATTTTCCAGGCCACCTGTGTTATAAACAAAAATGATACTGCAGAAAGCCTCGCTAAAAAAATTCATGCCCTGGAACACGAATATTATCCAAAAACAATTGACAAATTATTGAATGAAAAAACCTAGTGATTTATTCTCTACTTTTAATTATGGCCGATCCGGTTTACAATGAAATAAAACAAGAGTTTCAATTAGAAAGAATGATCTTTTTCAGCGATGCAGTATTTGCAATCGCCATCACTCTACTTATTATTGAACTAAAAGTTCCTGAAATATTTCGGCCCATAACTGAAGACAAACTCCTGGATTCTCTCGACCTACTGATCCCAAGGTTCATTGGATTTATTGTAAGCTTTTTTCTGATAGGATTGTATTGGACTATTCACCACAGCATATTTGGATATGTAATTAAATATAACACCCGGCTTTTGTGGATCAATTTATTATTCCTATTTGGCATTGTATTAATGCCTTTCAGCACTTCATTTTTCAGCGAATATTTTTTGGAATTAAAAAAGACACCCGTAGTTATTTATACCATCAATATTTGTTACCTCGGGCTGATGAATTATTTCCTCTGGAGATACATTACCAGTCCCAAACATCTGCTTACCGAAAAACTTCCTGCTCATCTTCGGACTTATCGCTCATTTCGTGCAATAATAGTTCCTGTAATTTTCATTTGCATGTTGACCCTCTATTTATTCTCTCCGCAATACGCTATTTTTATTCCTCCACTCATTCCTTTAATCATGTATCTAATCAGTATAATTTATAAAAGGAAATACAAGGATCAGCCGTTAAGGAAATCAGGAAACTGACTTATTTGTTCTTTTACTGCTTGGCACAGAATGGGTATTATATTGAAATATGCCGGTAAATAGGAATTGACCTTATTTGTTCGTTAACTGTAATACTAATTCGTAATAAATCGTGAAAGCCTTGTCTTTAAAAATTAAAAAGCCTCGTTAAAAAAAATTGGTCTTGTAACTTCGCAAAATCATTGTCGTAATATCGCAAGAGCATTTTGAATAAAAAACTGATTCTAAAATTTTTATGCCTGTACTTAATAATACAGGCAATAAGCTCCGCAAAAGTTACGGGGCAAATAATAATTTCAGGAACTGTTTATGATTCTTCCAGGTTATACACCATTCCGGATGTATATGTTTACAGCACTTCAGGCTCACGGACGGTAACAGATTCAACCGGTACATACCATATAGGTGTGAATGAAAATGACTCTATTAGTTTTTTCTATAACGGCAAATCAACCATAAAGTTTCCGGTGAGGTCTATGATTGATTATACCGCATTTGATATTTCACTTCGGGTAAGAGTAAAAGGGAAATATAAATTATTGAGCCCGGTTACCGTCTTTTCCAACTCATACCGAAAAGATTCGCTGGAAAACCGGGAAGAATTTTCAAAATTATTCGGCGGTGAAAAGCGCGGAATTCATCCCAGTATGGATCCCGGAGGGGCAGCGGGACTTGATCTTGATGCCCTTATCAGATCTTTTCAATTTAAAAAAAATAAAGAAAACCTCGCCTTTAAAAAAATGCTGATTCAGCAGGAACAGGACGATTACGTGGACTATCGTTTTTCTTCAAAAGTCATATCCAGAGTTACTGGCCTCAAAGGAGAAGAACTTGAATTATATAAAAAGTTGTATCGCCCCACCTATTTTTTTGTTGTCACCAGCACTCTGACAGAATTTTATCAATACATATTAAGTACTTCCTACGCTTTCAAAAAACAGGAAGGAGCTCAATAAAAATTACCATGACTCTCTTTCCCGGCTTGATTATTTTATAATCTTTTGTTTTACCTTCCCTTTCTGAAAAAAAATCTGCACTGATTGTGTTTTATTTTTTAGCAATGATAAAATGAGGTATCCATTTATTTTTCAAAATCAATGTTTATGAAACCCTTTTTACTGTTTGGTATTTCTATTATGTTCTTTGTCATTTCAGAGGCACAATCTTATAAAAAAATTCATGCAGAAGCTATTGTATGCGATACACACAATGATATCATAAGCACGTGTATTGAAAAAGGCTATACTTTTGACCAGGACCTCACAGGGAAAACAAACAGCGATCTGAACCGTATGTTGAAAGGTGGGTTAGATGTACAGGTATTTTCGATTTTTTGCGATGGCGAACAAAAAAATCCTTATCAGTTTGCCAACAGGGAAATTGATACTTTATATGCGTGGGTAAAACGGAATCCTTCCAAAATGATGCTGGTAAGCTCTCCGGCTCAATTAGACGAAGCAGTAAAAGAACACAAACTTGCAGCAATGATGGGTGTGGAAGGCGGACATATGATAGAAGACGATTTGAGTAAATTAGATAGTTTGTATAACCGCGGAGTGCGTTACATGACATTGACATGGAACAATAATACTTCCTGGGCCACTAGCGCCGAATACGAGTCAGGCAATCAGCAAAAAAACGGGAAAACAGATACTACTTCACAAAAAAAAGGATTAAATGATTTTGGGATTCAAGTAGTAAAAAGAATGAACAAATTAGGAATGATGGTGGACCTGAGCCATGTGGGCGACCAGACTTTCTGGGATGCTATCAACATTTCTACCAAACCAATTTTGGTATCTCACAGCGATTGCTATGCACTCTGTCCCGCTTTTAGAAATCTGAAAGATGACATGATAATAGCAGTTGGAAAAAATGGTGGAGTGATAGATTTGAATTTTTATCCTGCTTTTCTCGACAGCACTGTTGATGCCAAACAAAAAATCTATATTAAAAAACACAGCGATGAGAAAACTGCGCTTATCGCATCAGGTAAAAAGGATTTTGAAGCCGATGATATTATTGCAGGAAAGTATCCTAAAGAAATAGAGGATATGCAAGCGCCATTTCATTTATTATTTGATCACCTGGAACGCATTGTTCAACTTGCCGGAATTGATCATGTAGGTCTTGGCGGCGATTTTGATGGCATTCCTTTTACACCGAAAGTACTCACCGATGTAACCAAATATCCAATGATCACTAAAGAACTGGTAAGGCAGGGTTATTCAAATGAAGATATTGATAAGATATTGGGGGGAAATTTTATCAGGGTCTTTAAGGCTAACCAGGTAAACTGATTCTAAACACACACAGCAGAAATTCCATTCGGGTTCATAAGGAATTCCTTACCCTTTTTACAATAAAGCAACAAATAATAATGATTTCTATTTTATAACGTTAACGCTTAAACGAAAAATAATCTTTGTCACCCGGGCCCGTATCAAAAAGTATCAATGGTTTATTATGTAAAATAAACCATTGAATAAATTAATGAGGCAATTATGGTACTAAAAATAAATAGTAACCCCAGGAATTCTGCATTGGTAAATGTAATTGTACTTTTCATAACTTTTATTTTAATTGTGATTGTT
>Ga0208357_1000513_pt1 | contig 31215 bp, 29 predicted proteins | sample NGESurdeep092012_6_FD_184487 | JGI IMG/M metagenome (GOLD analysis project Ga0208357, IMG submission 184487) | Arctic peat soil microbial communities from Barrow, Alaska - NGEE Surface sample F52-2 deep-092012 (SPAdes) | ecosystem: Environmental > Terrestrial > Soil > Wetlands > Peat ...
ACTTCCGCTACCGTACTCTTGGTGGCGCCACTTTCGGCGACAATTGCTTCTACCAACTCGGCCTTGTTCACCGGTGGACTCCTTACGCTCATTGAAATGTAACTGGGCATTCCCAGCAACCACCGTCATTTTTAGCGTAAAAATGGGGAAATATGGGGATATCGTCCTAAGAATTGGCTCTCATTACAGTTCTGATTTTCCATAACTCCTGTTCGGGCCAACTTTCAGATCGCCCAATCCCCAGGAATGTCATATTTCTGGCCCTACGATGGCCCAATGGACTATCTCGATCGTGACAAATTAAGGGAGTTGATCGCCCAAGAGCGTTCGACGTACGTGAGCAACCACCCGCGTTCGCTCGCCCTCAGCGAAGCCGCGACCAATCTTTTGGCGGGCGTTCCCATGACCTGGATGACGAAGTGGGCGGGTGGCTTCCCCTTGGGCTTTGAAAGCGCCCACGGTGCCACGATCACCGACCTTGATGGCCATGAACTCGTGGATTTCGCGTTAGGCGATACCGGCGCGATGGCCGGTCACTCACCAGAACCGCTGCTTCGTGCGTTGAATGAGCGCGTAGGCGAAAAAGGTGGCGTGACGACCATGCTGCCCAACGAAGACGCGCAGTGGGTGGCGGCGGAAATGACTCGTCGCTTCGGCCTTACGCGCTGGTCCTTCACGCTCTCGGCGACTGACGCCAATCGCTGGATCTTGCGTCTCGCACGAATGGTTACTGGTCGCGCGAAGATCCTCGTTTTTTCGTACTCATATCACGGCACGGTAGATGAGACCTTCGTCGTTGTCGATGACAAGGGATTCGCGCAGTCGCGCCCGGGCAACGTCGCGCCCATGGTCGATCCAACGACGACGTCGCGTGTCGTTGAGTTCAACGACCTTGAAGCACTCGAGCGCGAATTGAGTTTTGGCGACGTCGCCGCGGTGCTGTGTGAACCGGCGCTCACGAACATCGGCATCGTGTTGCCCGAGAGTGGCTTTTTTGAAGGCGTGCGTGAACTCTGTGATGCGTCAGGGACGTTGTTGATCATCGACGAGACGCACACGTTTTCGGCCGGCCCCGGCGGAGCGACCAAGCGGTTCAACTTAAAGCCCGACGCGATCACCATAGGTAAGTCCTTGGGCGGCGGCGTGCCCTGTGGGGCATTTGGTCTCAGCGAAGACCTCGCGAGTCGTGTCTTGGCCGGGGTGGAAGAAGGCGCTGATATTGACGACGTGGGTGGCGTGGGCGGCACGCTCGCGGGCAACGCGCTCAGTCTCGCGGCGATGCGCGCGGTACTTGGCGAAGTGCTCACTGAGGAGGCCTTCATCCACATGGAGAAGTTGGCCACAACCTTCGCCGAAGGGGTCCAGCGAACCATCGTGGCTAATCACCTCCCGTGGTCGATTACCCAACTCGGGGCACGCTGTGAGTACCGCTTCGCGTGGCCCGCGCCAAAAAACGGCGGCGACTCCTTTCGTAGCGCTGATCCTCTTCTCGAGGAGTTCCTCCACCTCTACGGCATTAATCGGGGCGTCTTGCTCACGCCCTTTCACAACATGGCCCTGATGTGTCCAGCGACCACGTCCGACGACGTCGAGCGTCATCAGCTCGTCTTTGACGCAGCGGTCAACGAACTCCTTCGCTAAGGGCCTTTCAGGGGTGGCCCGTAGGATAGGGGGGTGTCCTCCTTCGTCGATAATGCTCAATTGCACGCCAAAGCCGGAAACGGCGGGGCCGGATGCGTGAGTTTTCGTCGTGAGGCCCACGTCGCCAAAGGCGGCCCCGATGGTGGCGACGGTGGTAGTGGCGGGGACGTCTGGCTCGAGGCCGACCACAATCAAGCCTCCCTGCTCGGGTTTCGTGACCACCCCTTTCGCCGCGGTACCGACGGCCAACACGGCACGTCCAAGCGCCAGCACGGATCCAGGGGAAAAGAGATAGTCGTCTCGGTGCCCGTAGGCACGATGGTCTTCACCGCCGAGGGCGAGTTGTTGATTGACTTGAAGGGCCCGGGCGATCGCTGGCTCGCCGCCGAGGGGGGTCTTGGCGGACAGGGCAACGCGCGCTTTCTCTCCAATCAACGCCGTGCGCCGGCCTTCGCCGAGCAGGGCGAAATTGGTGAAGAGCGTTGGTACAACCTCGAATTGAAGCTCCAAGCCGACGTCGCACTCATTGGGTTTCCGAACGTGGGCAAGTCCACGTTGATCTCGCGCGTGTCCGCCGCGCGCCCCAAGATTGCTGACTACCCCTTCACGACCTTGGTGCCCAATCTCGGCGTGGTGCGCGTAGGCGCGCGCTCGGCAAAACCGAGTGACGCGACCGAGTTCGTGATGGCCGACATTCCAGGACTTATTGAAGGGGCTGCTGAAGGACGAGGACTTGGTCACGACTTTCTTCGTCACGTCGAGCGCGCGAGAGTGCTCTGTGTGCTGCTCGACCTCTCGGAGATGGCGCCAAGTCCACCCGAAGAGCAGTTAGCGATACTTCTTGGTGAACTCGGTGACTACCAGGCGGACTTATTAACGCGCCCACGTGTCGTTGTCGGGTCCAAAGGTGACGTCGCGGCCCATGAACTCGAAGGGGTTGAGAACATCTCGGCCGTGACCGGCGAGGGCCTTGACAAACTCGTGGGTCAACTGGCCGGACTCGTGACCCAAGCTCGACACGACGAAGCCGAAGCACTCGAATACGAGATCGTGGTGCATCGACCCGTTCCCGAAGAGATCACCGTCGAGCGCGTTGGCGCTAACGGATGGCTGGTCGAGGGTCGCGCGGCACGACGCGCGGTGCGTTTTCAAGACCTCACCGACGATCAAGCGTTGGCTGAAATCGTCCACCGCCTGAAAGAACTCGGCGTTGATCGACTCTTGACGCGCGCGGGGGTGCGTGACGGCGACGTCGTGACGATCGGAACGCTCTCTTTTGAGTGGTGGCGCGACGAAGGTGGCACGGGACTTGATCGAGGAGATCATCACCGCGCCACTCGACGCGAGCGCCTCGCGCGACACGGTCGACTCGACCTCGGAGACGAAGATGACAACGCGTAGCGTCGTCGTCAAAATTGGCACGACGTCGGTGACCGACGAAAGTGGCAACGTGGCCTACGACGTGTTGGTGGGCGTGGCCGCCGACGTGGTCGCGCTGCGCGACGAAGGTTGGTCGGTGGTTGTTGTTACGTCGGGCGCGATCACCGCCGGTTGGGCCGAAGTCGGCAAATCTAAACCTCGCCCGCGCGACGCCGTCACGCTCCAAGCAGTATCGGCCGTTGGGCAACCTCTTTTGATGCACGCGTGGCGTAACGCCTTTGGTGAACTCGGCGCGGCCGTGGGTCAAGTGCTGCTCGCGCCCCTGGACTTCTCTCATCGCGGCCAGTATTTGCACGCACGGGGCACGCTGGAGGCTCTGGCAGGTCTGCACGTCGTGGCGATCGTGAACGAGAACGACGCCGTGGCCGATGAAGAGATTCGATTTGGCGACAACGACCGCCTTGCGGCTTTGGTGGCGAATCTCGTGGGCGCGTCGCATCTCGTGCTCTTAACCGACACCGACGGGCTGCTCACTGCCGATCCTCGAGTTGACGCGTCGGCGACGTTGATAGAAGAGGTCACGGCCTTCGACGCCGATCTACTCGAAGCGGCCGGGGCGAGTCACTCGACGGTGGGCAGTGGCGGAATGGCGTCGAAGTTGGCCGCGGCTCACATGGCTACCTGGTCGGGTATTACGACGGTCATCGCACCCGCTCGAGCGCGCAATTCGCTTCGCCGTTCTCTGGAAGGCAACGCCACGTTCGGCACCACCTTTCATCCTCGTCACGAGCGCCTCTCCGCGAGGAAGTCGTGGATTGCTTTCGCGGTCGCCAGTCAGGGTTCGATCACTATTAATGAAGGAGCCCAGCACGCTCTCGAACACGACGGGCGCAGCCTTTTGCGCGTTGGCGTCGAGTCCTTTAGTGGGAATTTCGTCGAAGGCGACGCCGTTGACGTACGGGGGACCAACGGTGACACGCTCGCCAAAGGTCTGGTGCGCGTGTCGGCGGAATCCTTCGCAGAAGGTGATGACGTGGTCGTGCACCGCGACGACCTCGTTCTTTTACGGCGAGCGTAACGACGCCCATTACGCTTGGTGTATGACGACGCGTGAATTGGCGGCCCAGGGCGCCGAGGTAAAACGGGCGGCCGTCGCACTAGGTCAGGCGAGCGACGAACAGCGACGTAACGTTCTCCTTCGCGTGGCCAATCGCTTCGAAGAGGTCTTGGATGACGTGCTCGCCGTCAACGTGCTCGATCTGGACGCCTACGACGAGTCGGGGCCGGGGCGAGACCGACTCTTGCTCACGAAAGAGCGCGTGCTCTCAATGGCGAGCGCACTTCGTGAGATTGCCGACGCGCCCGACCCGCTCTTTGAAGTGCTCGACCAAAGCACTCGTCCCAACGGGCTGCGCGTCGAGCGACTGCGCGTGCCACTGGGCGTTATTGGCGTCGTGTACGAAAACCGACCCAACGTGACCAGTGACGTCGCGGGACTGTGTGTCAGAAGCGGCAACGCGGCGTTTCTCCGCGGTTCGTCATCCGCCATGCGCACGAACACTTTCATTGTTGACCTCTGGCAAGAAGCTCTCGAATCCGAAGGTCTTCCCGCGGCCGGTGTCTCGCTCGTCGAGGACCCGTCACACGAGAACGTGGCTGCGTTCATGCAGCTCACTGACGTGTTGGACTGTCTCATTCCTCGCGGCGGTCCGAGTTTGATTAAGGCCATGCGCGAGCACGCTCGCGTGCCCTACGTGCTCGACGGGGACGGCAACTGTCACGTCTACGTTGACGACTCGGCCGATCTCGACATGGCTGTGGCACTGGTGAAGAACGCGAAGACGTCTCGCCCGGGCGTCTGCAACGCCGCTGAGACGCTCATCGTGCACGAGAGCGTCGCCGCGTCGTTCCTGCCCACCCTCGCAGCTTCGATGCCCGAAGTTGAACTTCGCGTTGACGGCGTTGCCAAGACGTATCTCCCCGAGGCGACACTCGCGAGTGACGACGACTACGCCCGAGAGTTTCTCGATTTGATCCTCGCCGTCAAGGTCGTGGGCTCCCTCGAAGAGGCGATTGACCACGTAGCGCGCTTTGGCACGGGTCACAGTGAGGCGATTCTCACGCAAAACGTCGACCACGCTGAAGCGTGGGTGAAGCGCGTTGACGCCGCCGCGGTGTTGGTGAACGCGTCGACGCGATTCATCGACGGCGGTGAACTGGGGCTGGGTGGCGAAGTCGGCATCTCAACCCAGAAGCTGCACGCCCGGGGCCCCATGGGGCTTCGTGAGTTGACCTGTTTGAAATGGGTAGTACGAGGAGAGGGACAGATTCGATGAGCGCATTAGACCCGAGAGAAGAGCTCGCCCAACGGCTCGGTCTTGACAGTGTGCCGCCGGTGCGCTTCGAATCACCCGAGGAGGTTCAAAAGCTCCTCGCCGAGAACGACTACCTCAGTGATGAGGCGATCGCGTCGGTCATCTACTTGGCGGACCGTCTCGCCAAGCCCGTGCTCGTGGAAGGTCCGGCTGGTACCGGCAAGACTGCACTTGCGAAGGCCGTCGCGGACTCCATTGGCGCTCGACTCATTCGTCTTCAGTGCTACGAAGGTCTCGATGAGTCCAAGGCACTCTACGAGTGGAACTACCGTAAACAGCTCTTGCGCATTCAAGCCGGCCGACCAGAAGGTGCGAGCGGCGAAGAGTGGCACCACCTCGAAGAGGACATCTTCGCCGAAGAGTTCATGCTGACGCGTCCGCTACTCGAGGCCATCTCGGCGACTGATCCGGTCGTGCTCTTGATCGACGAAGTCGATCGCGTCGAACTCGAAACCGAAGCGTTGATGCTCGAGATTCTCTCTGAGTATCAAGTCTCGATTCCCGAACTTGGCACCATTCGCGCGAAACAGATTCCGATGGTCTTTTTGACGTCGAACAACACGCGCGAACTCTCCGAAGCTCTAAAGCGTCGCTGCCTCTACCTCTTCGTGGGCTATCCCTCCGTCGAGCGTGAGCGCGACATCATTGTCTCGCGCGTGCCTGGAATCACGAGTGCGCTCGCTGAACAGATTGCCCAGGTCGTGCGATCACTTCGCTCCATCGATCTGAAAAAGGCACCCTCGGTCGCGGAGACCTTGGACTGGGCCCGCACGCTGGTCGTGCTCGGTCGAGACGAGATCGGGGACCGCGACGTCGCGGAGACGCTGCACATCTTGTTGAAGTACCAGTCCGACATCGACCGAGCCTCCAAGGAGCTGCTCGGTCGCTCGAGGCCCGTTGCTTAACCTCCTCGGCGACTTCATCGGCGAACTACGAGCCGCTGGTATTCCCGTGTCCATGAGCGAACACGTCGACGCGGCACGCGCCGTTGACGTCATCAATCTCGGTAATCGATCCTTGGTGCGCGCAACGCTCGCCGCCACGCTGGTGAAGGACAGTGACCACTTGCCGGTCTTCAACACGGCCTTTGACGTCTTTTTCGCAATTCGTTCGTGGGACAGCGCCGAGGCGTTGTTGAGCGAAAATCCCGAGGAAGAGTCGAAAGAGAGTGAAGAGGCTGAGGGCGCGGCCGGTGCGGGCCAAGCCAAGGGCCAAGGCGGCGGGGGCGGCTCGTCAATGAGCGCGCAAGAACTCTCGGAGCTGCTCTTTCGCGCTCTGCGCGACGGAGATCACAACAGCATGCGCTTTGGCGCGAGTGAAGCGGTGTCGCGTTACGCCGGGATGGAACCCGGTCGACCCGTTGGCGGTACGTACTACCTCTATCGAACCCTTCGAAATCTCGATCTCGAGTCGCTCGAGCAACGTCTACTCGAGGGCGCGCAACACCAAGACAACGCGCTGGGCGAACGATTGGCCCATGACGACGTCACGTCGCGCATCGAACAACTCAAGGCCGAAATCGAACGTGAAATTCGTGAGCGACTCGTTGAGGACCGTGGTTCACAGGCTCTGGCAAAATCAGTGCGAAAGCCGTTGCCCGAGGACCTCGACGTGATGCACGCCAATCGCGAAGAGATGGCTCAACTTGAACGGGCCCTTCGTCCCCTAAGTCGCAAACTCGCGGTTCGACTGGCGCGCAAACGCCGACGCCGCCGACGTGGACCGGTAGATCTTCGCCACACCGTTCGAAAAAGTCTTTCTACGGGCGGCGTACCAATCGACCTTCGCTTCAAGCCGCCGCGTCCCGCCAAGCCCGAGATCTTCGTTATCGCCGACGTGTCGGGATCGGTGGCTTCGTTCGCGCGATTTACCCTTCACCTCGTGCACGCGATCAGTTCGCAGTTTTCGAAGGTTCGTAGTTTTGTCTTTGTTGACGGTCTTGATGAAGTGACGCGACTCTTTGACGGAGTCGAGGACCCGGCTGAAGCAGTGGCGCGCATCAACGCCGAGGCCGACGTGATTGCCTTCGATGGACACTCGGACTATGGACGAGCTCTCGTGGTCTTTCATGATCGCTACGCGAGGGATCTCACCAAGCGCTCGACCGTGTTGATTCTCGGTGACGGGCGAAACAACTACCACCAAGCGCACGCGGAGATTCTGGCCGATCTGCACTACCGGGCCAAAGCCGTCTACTGGCTGAACCCCGAACCCATGAGCTACTGGAATAGTGGCGACTCGATAATTAGCCAGTACGCGCCGTACTGCAATCGGGTGATCGAGTGTCGAACGCTTCGCCAACTCGAAGCGTTCGTAGGAGAACTGGCGTGAGTTTTGATGAGAACCTCCCGCCCGAAGGATTTCGCCAGCGCGGCCTTCCGCCAACAGAGACGCGACTTTTACTTATTCGCCACGGTGAGAGTTACGCCAACTCGCTCGGTCTCGCGGGCGGGCCACTGGGCGACGGGGGTCTCACCGACGTCGGGCGCGCGCAGGCCTCAGCTCTCGCGCGACGACTCGCCATCACCAAAGAGTTGGCCAGCGCGAGCGCGTTTTACACCTCAACGCTGCCTCGAGCGATCGAAACGGGCGCCATTGTCTTTCCCTCGATTAATCGCGCACTAAAACCCGTGACTGATGAATTGCTCTGTGAACTCAACGTGGGGGAGGCGGACGGACTGAGTTGGGCCGAGATTGCCCAGCGCTATCCTGCGCCGAATTGGGAGGTGGACCCATCGTTGAAGAACGTTCCTGGTGGGGAATCGCTTCTGGAGTTCTTCACACGAAGCGTCGACGCAATAGAGCGCCTCGTTGCTCGCCACCCCAAAGAGTTGGTGGTTCTCGTGGTGCACGGTGGCTTCATCGAACAGGCCATGAAGCTCTATCAAGGACTGAGTGGTGGCGTTCGACTACAGCCACGAATTGAGAACTGTTCAATGACCGAAATCGAATTCGCCAGCGATCATCGCCGGCTTCTTCGCTACAACGACCTTTCACCGATTGGTGTTGAGTAACGCTGCAAGTACTCCGCGACGTGAAAGGCCATATCGAGGCTTTGGGTGGCGTTCAGTCGTGGGTCACAGATCGAGGTGTAGTTCTGGTCGAGATCGGACTCGTTGAGCCTTGATCCTCCACCGAGACACTCGGTCACGTCGTCGCCCGTCAACTCAATGTGCAGACCACCGGGCCACGTGCCGAGCGCCTGGTGAACCATGAAGAACTGTGAGGTCTCTGAGAGGACGTCGTCAAAGCGTCGGGTCTTTTGACCACCCGAGGCCACGAAGGTATTGCCGTGCATCGGGTCACAGGTCCAGAGTTCGCTACGACTCTCATCGCGCAGCGCTTCGACGAGTGGTGGGAGAAGCTCACTGACCCGTTCATGGCCCATTCGCGAGATCAGTGTGAGGCGACCCGGCGTATTCGTCGGATTAAGGACGTCACAGAGTCGGCGCAGCTCGTCGATTCCCATGCTTGGTCCGACTTTTAGACCCAGTGGGTTAGCGACGCCGCGAAGGAAGTTCACGTGCGCGCCGTCGAGTTGGCGCGTACGGTCGCCAATCCAGAGCAGGTGGGCCGAGCAGTCGTACCAGTCGCCGGTCAGTGAGTCGCGACGCGTGAGGGCCTGTTCGTAGGGGAGGATCAGCGCTTCGTGACTGGTGTAGAAATCAACACCTTGTAGGGCGCTGTCGTCGTGGAGGTCTATGCCACAGGCGTTCATGAACTGCAGGGCTCGCTCGATTTCGTCGGCGATGACCTCGTAGCGCTTGCCCTCGAGTGAGTTCGCGACGAACTCCTGGTTCCAGGCGTGCACGCGCGACAACGCCGCGAAGCCACCCTTCGTAAAGGCGCGTAACAGGTTGAGCGTCGAGACGCTCTGGTGATACGCACCGAGTAGTCGTTCGGGGTCCGGTCGGCGCGCTTCGGCGCTGAACTCTTCGGAGTTGACGATGTGACCGCGAAAGGCGTCGAGACGCAGGCCGTCGCGCTCTTCAAAGTCGTCTGATCGGGGCTTGGCGAACTGGCCGGCGATCCGGCCCACTTTGATGACGGGCACGCCGGAGGCGTAGGTGAGGGCCACCGACATCTGCAAGATGACCTTGAGCTTGTCGCGAATGGCGTCGGCGGAGCTTTCGTGAAATGACTCGGCGCAGTCGCCAGCCTGGAGCAGAAATGCCTTACGCGCGGCTACTTGCGAGAGATGATCCTGAAGACGTCGTGCTTCACCGGCAAAGACGAGTGGCGGCTTTTTCGCGAGCTCTGCCTCGACGTGAGCGAGGTGGTCGAGGTCGGGCCACGTGGGACTCTGCGAGACGTTGTACTCGCGCCACGTGGCGGGCGTCCATTCGGTTGACGTCGTTTCCATCTACTAAGCGTAGGGGCTTGATGTTGAAGGTAACAACCCAGTTAGGCTTTGGCGGTGAAAGTACGGCGCCTCGGTCTCTTCGGCGGGACTTTCGATCCGCCGCACTTCGGTCACGTCGCCGCGCTCGAAGCCGCCGCGCTGAGCGGTCGATTCGATCGACTCGAAGTAACCGTGGCCGGCGATCCCTACCAGAAGAGTACGACGCAGGTCCGCCCGGCTTCACTTCGCCTCGCCATGGCCCACGCGGCCTTCGACGACTTGCCTCTCGTGCACGTGTCGGATCTCGAAATTCGCCGCCAGGGTCCGTCGTACACCATCGACACGGTGCGAGAACTCTTCGAGGTGGCCGAGGCGATCGATCTCATCGTCGGCGCGGACTTGGCGATGCAGCTCGACGGTTGGCACGAGGCCGATGTGCTCCATGATCTGGTGGAGGTAGGAATCGTTCCCCGACCCGGGTCGATCACCCTGGAACCCTATGGATGGCGCTGCTATGAGATCCCCATGGACCCGGTGGATCTCTCGAGTCGTTACATCCGCGCGCTGGCACCGAGCGCCGAAAACCTAAGAAAACTGGTTCCCGCCGCCGTTATTCCGCTCTTTGAGGGGGCCTCGGGCTAGGGTTGGCGTAATGGCAGTTCGTGTTTTTGACCTGACCGAGCCACAGTCTTCACGACTGGAGGTTGTGGGCGCGGCGCGGCGACGCCAAGATCTGCGACGCACGAAACGCCGATACGCGCTTCTTGGATTCATTCTTCTCGCTGTTCCCTTTTGTGGCGCCCTCACCCTGCTCGGAGTTTCCCACTGAGTGAAATCGTGACCAGCAGCGAGCTCGCTCGCGGCCCTTATTCCGCTTACGTCACCACCCTCGTTAACGCGGCCGTTGTCGCGGCCGAAGAGAAGATTGCGCTCGATACGGTGGTGCTCGATCTTCGTGAACTCATTGACGCCTTTGACGCATTGGTCGTTACCTCTGGTCGAAACGACCGTCAAGTGCGCGCCATCGCCGAGGAGGTCGAACGCCTCGTCGAACTGGCCCTTGACGTAAAGCCCATTCACGTCGAAGGTCTGACCCAAGGTGAGTGGGTGGCCCTCGACTACGGCGACGTCATCATCCACGTCTTTGATGAATCAACGCGCGACTACTACGACCTTGAACACTTGTGGAACAGCGCGCCCGCGCTGCGACCACTGCCCATTAACTAAGGATTCAACAGCGACTGAAAGTCGCTCTTCGACGCGAGTTCGATGCGCTGTCCATTGGGCACGAGGAGACGCTGGGGAACGCCGTTCGCCTCAACGACGATGCCCCTGGTGGCGCCCACGTCATAGGCCGTGAGTACTAGTTGGCCCACCGCGAGAAGTTGTTGTGACACGGACAACGTGTCCAAGGGTGTCGCCACGTTGATGTAGCCAATGTGGTTACGAACCGAGGCCGTGAGCAGCGCCAACTTGTGGGGCAGGTCGGACGTGTACCCGGCGGAGGCTTCGATTGCTGAAGGTCCGAGCAAGAGTTGCCCGACGATCGAGCGCAAGTTCGGCGGCGAGGGGACCAGACGACTCGAAGGCGCGAGGTGGCCACTGGCGTCAACGATGTAGATGGGCCGGGTAACGAATCGCACTCGGGCGCCGTTCGTCCCGGGAATGGTCTTATTCAAAAGACCGAGTGGAACGTTCGACTTCGCGACGTGAGCCGGAGCGGGATTGGTCGCCACGAGCGTGCAACTTGACAGAAAGATGGACCCGAGACCCAGTAAAAGGACTACGCGGAGCTTGTTCACGCGTCCCCCTCTTTGATGATGGGCAAAAGGATCTGAAAACGAGCGCCGCCCTCGGGGCTCTCGAGGACTTGTATGGAACCGCCGATGGCGCGAACGTGGTCGCGCACGAGCGCGAGGCCGAGCCCCGTGCCTCGCGCCATTCCTCGGTCGTGCGCGGCGCGGCCTCGAAAGAACCGCTCAAAGACGGCGTCGCGTTCCTCGAGTGGCACACCGGTGCCCGCGTCATCAACGTTGATGGCGAACTGGCCCCCTTCGATGTCGAGGTGCACCATGGTCGCGCCGCCGGCGTAGTGGTGGGCGTTGTCGATCAAGTTAGTGATCACCCGTTCGAATCGACGGCGATCAACCGCCACGTAGGGATCGCCGAGTGAGGGCGCGAGGTCAACGGGTGGTTCGTGGACGCCGTGACGTCGTGCCGCGGAGCGAACGCTCTGGCGCACGAGTTCGACGCCCTCAACGGTTTCAATAACCAGAGGCACCGCTCCGGCGTCGGTGCGCGCCATTTCCAACAAGTCGCGCACGAGCGACTGAAAGATCGACAGGTCCGCAACCAAAAGGTCCAAACTCTCTTGGCCCGCTGGCGAGAGTTCGCTTCGATGTTGTTGCAGCACCGAGGCGGTGGTCGCGAGGGTGGTGAGCGGGGAGCGAAGTTCGTGGCTGACGTCACTGGCGAATCGGGCGTCGCGTTCTAGGCGCTCCACTAACTGGCTGACCATCTCGTTAAAGGACTCGGTGAGTTGTTGGACCTCGCGGTCGGCTCTGGTGACTTGAAGTCGAGTTGAGAGATTGCCCTCAGCAATGGCGACGGCCGCCAAAGAGACGCGCTCGAGAGGTCGCACGGTGCGCCTCGTTACCCAAAGACCACCCGCGATGCCAAGAAGAAACGTGACGAGGGCACCCGTGGCGAGTACTAAGAGCAAGAGTCGCAGCGTGTCCTCAAGTGAGTTGAGTTTGAAGACCTCAAAAAACTGGGTCTCCACGGCCGGTATGGGCACGCCCACGACAAAGATCAATTGGCCATTGACGTTGAGAATCTGTTCGGTTGGATCGCCCTTGAGAACCTTTTTGATGATGGCGTCCGAGACGTCTTGGGTTGCCGCGCCGCTGCTCTTCGAGAGCCACAGATGGTGCGTTTGGACCAGCACGTTCGAGTGGGTGGCGCGTTGAATGGCGTTGAGTTCGTTCGTGAGCTGCAGCGGTGCGGTATAGAGCTGGCTTCGAACGAGTGCGGCGTTGACGTAGGTTTGGCGCAGGTCAGTCTGACGCTGATTGTTGACGAGCACGCGGTGTACACCGGCGTACGTGAGCGTGGCGGCCAATCCACTAACGATGAGAGCGCCTAGTCCAAACGTGATCAGGAGACGAAGTCGAAGACTCCGTTGGCGCATTAGAGAACCAACTTGTAGCCAGTTCCTCGAACCGTGACGAGGTAGGTAGGACTAGCCGGGTCGGGCTCGATCTTCATACGTAGACGCCGAATGTGCACGTCCACGAGGCGACTGTCGCCAAAGTAGTCATAACCCCATACGCGTTCGAGCAAATCTTCGCGCGACAACACCCGTCCGTTCACTGACGCCAAATCCGTGAGCAGACGAAACTCTGTCGACGTCAAGTGAAGTTCGGATCCGTCGCGCAGTCGAACAACCCCCTCGTCGGGGATAACACGAAGCTCGCCCATCTGAAAAGCATTGGCGCTCTTGTCGGGACGTCGGCGAAGGTGCGCGCGCACGCGCGCCAGGAGCTCTTCGGGTACGAATGGTTTGGTCACGTAGTCATCGGCGCCCGACTCGAGTCCGAGCACGACGTCAGCGGTGTCGTCGCGCGCCGAGACGATGACGATGGGAAGGTCGCTCGCCGATCGAAGGGCCTGGCAGGTCTGAAAGCCCGACATGCCCGGCAGCATCACGTCGACAATTGCCACGTCCGCGGCCATACGCGCAAAGAGGGCCACGCCTATCTCGCCCGTGGGGGCATCATCAACACTGAAGCCCTCGCCTTCAAACATCAGACGTAGAGCGGTGCGAATGTGGTCGTCATCTTCCACGATCAATATTCGGTGCACCCCAACTCCTTTGGAATCTTCGCTAAGACTAGTGAATCACGCTAACGAGGCGTGACGTCACTAGCCTTAAACCGTGTCGGCTGTTGAGAAGAACGAGCGGGCCACGTCTCGGTGGCATCTAGAGAGTTACGCCGACACCTTGCGAGCGGCCGACCGCGCCGAGGCGACCCAGCGGGCCTACTCCTCGGACGCCGCGGCCTACGTCCGTTGGTCCCTGGAGCGAGGCACGTCTTCACCCCAAGAGGTGACGAAGAAGGATTTGCGTGACTATTTGGTCTATATGACCACTCGAGGCGATGAACGAACCTCGATAATCCGTCGGCGAGCTTCACTACGTAGTTATTTTGCCTGGTTGGTCGAGCGCGGGCACCTTACGGCGTCGCCCGCGGCCCGACTCCTCGCGCCTCGTCCCGCTCAGAATCTGCCCAAGATCGTTGTCCGCGAGCAGCTCGACAATCTCCTCGAAGACGATTGGGGTGAGGACGAGTGGGCCACGCTGGATCGTGCCGTCTGCGAAGTGCTCTACGGTGCCGGACTACGGGTCTCCGAACTCTGTGGCCTCGACCTTGACAGTGTCGATTTCAGCCAAGGACTGTTGCGCGTGATGGGCAAGGGGCGAAAAGAGCGCATCGTCCCGCTGCACAGGCGAGGGTTCGAGGCACTTCGTCTCTGGATCGACGACGCCCGCGACGTCATGATGCGCACCGATTCGCCCAAGGAAGCGCTTTTTTTCAATCGTCGATCGAATCGTCTTGGGCCACGCGACGTGCGGCGCATCCTCGATCATCGCGTCGCTCGCGGTCACGTCCACCCCCACGCACTCCGTCACACCTACGCGACCCATCTCGTCGAGGGTGGGGCCGATCTTCGTGTGGTCCAAGAGCTCTTGGGCCATGAAAGTCTCACCACGACGCAGATTTACACGCACGTCTCAAAATCTCGCCTCCAAAAGGTCCACCGCCAGAGCCATCCGCGGGGCTAATAATGCTGAGCGAGTAACATGGTTTGGCTCGCCCAGAGTGGGTGAGCAAGTGAGTTGTCCTCGTGGTTTCGTACGGTCGCCGATTCTGGTGCTCCACGGGGTTGAAGCAACCATACGAAAGGAAACTAGATCGTGGCACTCGTCACTCTGCAGGAACTACTGGACTCGGGCGTGCACTTCGGGCACCAGACCCGTCGTTGGAATCCCAAGATGCGTCGTTTCATCCTTGGTGAGCGCAACGGCATCTACCTCATCGATCTTCGCAAGACTCTTGCGGGTATTGAAACCTCCTACGCCTACGTCCGTGACCTCGTCGCCGGCGGCGGCATCATCCTCTTTGTTGGTACCAAAAAGCAGACTCAGGGTCCTATTGAGGACTACGCCAAGGCCTGTGGCATGCCGTTTGTTAACCAGCGCTGGCTGGGCGGCATGTTGACCAACTTCACGACCGTTGCTGGGCGAGTGAAGCGCCTGATTGAACTTCGCGCCATGGAGCGCGCTGGCGACTTCGGCAACATGCCCAAGCGCGAGGCCCTTCGTCACAGTCGCGAACTCGAAAAGCTCGATCGCAACCTGAGCGGTATTGCGAACCTCGACCGTGTGCCTGACGCCATCTTCGTGATCGACACGAAGAAAGAGCACATCGCGGTGACCGAAGCTCGCAAGCTCGGCCTGCCCGTCGTTGCCGTCGTTGACACGAACTGTGACCCCGACGTCATTGACTACGTAATTCCGGGCAACGACGACGCCATTCGCGCCGGTGCGCTGCTCTGTCGTTTGATCGCTGACGCGGTGACCGAAGGTCGCTTCATTCGCCAGAATCGTCCTGCTGTCACGGTGAGCACTTCCGCCACCGCTTAATTCGTCCCGAGGATCAAAGAGGAGAACCAAGGTGACTATCACCGCAAAAGACGTACAGACCCTGCGCCAATCAACCGGCGTCGGCATGATGGACGCGAAGAAGGCTCTCGAGGCCAACAACGGCGACATGGAAGCAGCTACCCAGTGGCTGCGCGTGCAGGGACTCGCCTCGGCCGCCAAGCGCGCTGACCGTGAGGCCGGCGAAGGTGCCGTTGCGGTCGTTCGTGACGGATCCGTCGCGGCCATTGTTGAGTTGCGCTGTGAGACCGACTTCGTCGCTAAGTCTGACGAGTTCGTGTCACTGGCTGACGAGATTGCCGCGCGTGTGTGTGTTGACGGCGAAGGTGCCGTGTCCCAGTTCCAAGAGAACATCGAAGTCATGCTCACCACGCTGAAAGAGAACATCTCCATTGGTCGCGTGTACCGCCTCGAAGCAGGTCCCGACGAAGTTGTGGACACTTACATTCACCACCAGAGCGGACGCGGCGTGAACGCGGTCGCGGTGGTCTTGAAGGGCGCGAACGAAGAAGTGGCCCACGAAATCGCGGTGCACATTGCTTTTGCCAAGCCGCTGTACTTGTCGCGCGACGACGTTCCGGCCAGTGAGGTTGACGCCGAACGCAAGACCGTTGAAGAGATCACGCTGAACGAAGGCAAGCCCGCCGCGGCCCTGCCCAAGATCATTGAAGGTCGACTCAATGGCTGGTTCAAAGAGCGCGTGCTCCTCGAGCAGCCCTACGTCAAGGATGAAAAAGTGTCCGTCGAGAAGTTTCTCAATGGCGCAACGATTAGCGCCTACGCTCAAGTGGTCATCGGGGGATAGGACATCGTCGTGCGTCGTGTGGTCTTAAAACTATCGGGCGAAGCTCTGGCGTCTGCCGCAAGTGATGAAACCATCGACGCTTCCACGGTCGATTTTCTCGCTCGTGAGATTGCTGCGGCAATGGAGCGCGGTGGACTCGAGCTTGCGGTCGTCGTTGGTGGTGGCAATATCTGGCGTGGAGCGACGGGTGAACTCGCGGGGATGAATCGCGCGAACTCGGACCTCATGGGCATGTTGGGCACCGTCATCAACGCTCTAGCACTCCAAGACGCCATCGAAAACCACGGACGACCGACCCGCGTGATGTCGGCGATCAACATGGATCAGGTGGCCGAGCCCTACATTCGACGTCGTGCCGTTCGCCACCTCGAAAAGGGTCGCGTCGTGATTTTCGCGGCCGGTATGGGTAATCCGTACTTCACGACCGACACGCCCGCGGCCCAGCGTGCCGCCGAGATCGAAGCTGAGATTGTCTTAAAGGGAACGCACGGTGGCGTGGACGGCGTCTACTCAGAAGATCCACGCGTTAATCCCGAGGCCGTTAAGTTCGACGAAATCTCATTCGACGAAGTCATCGCGCGCGATCTGCGCGTCATGGACATGACCGCGATCACGTTCTGCAAAGACAACCATCTGCCCCTTCGAGTCTTTGACCTGATGGCCGCCGGTAATCTGGGCCGTGCCCTCGACGGTCGCCCCGTCGGTACGCTGGTTAAGTAATGGATAACGAACTCGTTGATCTCGTCATGGAAGACACGCGCGAACGAATGGTGCGTGCCATTGAGCACGTGAAGAACGAATTTGGCGCCGTACGTACGGGTCGAGCATCTTCCTCATTAGTCGAAGGACTGATGGTCGACTACTACGGCACCGAGACTTCGCTGAAGCAACTCGCAAATTTTTCAGTGCCCGAACCTCGACTGCTGGTCGTCTCTCCGTTCGACAAAGGCTCGATCGCCGCGATCGAAAAGGCTATTGGCAACGCCGACCTTGGGCTCACGCCCTCGAACGACGGTCAGGTCATTCGTTTGGCCTTTCCCACGCTCACTGAAGAGCGCCGTAAGTCCTTCGTCAAGATGGTCAAAGCGAAGGCGGAAGACGGTCGCGTAGCGCTGCGAGGTGTTCGTCGCCACGCCCGACAAGAGCTCGAAACCCTTGAAAAAGAGGAGGGTCTCTCGAGCGACGAGATCGAGCGTCTTGAGAAAGTGCTCGACAAAATGACCCAGGATGAAGTGGCTGTCGTTGACGCGCTACTCGCTCACAAGGAGCAGGAACTTCTTGAAGTCTGATGACGGATCTTTGACGGACGAACCCACTGGAGAGTTTCCGGTGGCGAGCGCCAATGACTCGCGCGTCACGGTAACTGGCGCTGAGATCGCTTCGGACCTCGTCGACGAGGTGCCCGAGCTTGACCCCACCACTTTTTTGCCTCACTGGACGGACGCACCGACGGGCCAAGTTCCCATCGTCGTCGCTCGCGAAGCGGCCAACAACGACGATCCCTGGTCGGCGATTCCAGCTCCAGCGTGGCGTGAAGGCGAAGCCGACTGGGTCGCGCACGAAGATCAGTTCGATGCGTCGATTTTGGCTGGTGACGAAAAGATTGACGACGCTCGTCCGTGGGAGTTCGTGCTGCCCGAAGCCGAGCTCGCCGAAGAGACGGTGATCGAAGCGCCCCGCCCTGCCCCCATGCCAGCGCAGCGCACTCGCCACCGCGTCTCGAGCAATCCACTTGCCGGGCGTGCGGTTCGACAGAGTTCGGTGAGTAGCGTCTCGCGCGCCACGGGAACAGGTGTGCTGCTCGCCATTGTGGTCTTTGCGTTCTTCATTGCCGGTCCGTTGCCACTCACGGTGCTGCTCCTCGCGGCGCTAGCTTTCGCGGCCGCTGAGGCCTACGCGGGTTTTCGAACGTTGGGCGCTCACCCGGCAACGATTCTTGGCATCGTCGCGGTCTTAACGCTTGGCGTTGCGGTCTATAACAAGGGACTCGTTGTTGTTGGCGCGGTGTCGGTGCTGCTGGTGGTCTTCGGATTCATTTGGTACATGAGCGCCGAACGAAAGATTGACGTACTCGACGGCATCGGCGCGACGATATTTGTCTACGTGTGGATCGGAGTACTCGGTTCGTACGGCGTCTTGATGCTCGCGCCCAACACCTACCCCGATCGACACGGCATTGCGTACCTCTTTGGTGTGGTGGCGCTCACGATCTGCAACGACGCGGGCGCCCTCTTTATCGGACGCTGGCTTGGCCGCCGACCGCTCAATCGTGTTCTCTCGCCCAATAAGACCATCGAAGGCACAATCGGCGGCACGCTCATCACGTTGATCGGCGGCGCACTCATTTTGCCTCTCGTCGCGCCGTGGACGATGACCCATGGCCTTGAGGCTGCGGTGGCACTGTCCATTGTCGTACCGCTCGGCGATCTCTTCGAGTCGATGGTCAAACGTACGTTGGGCGTTAAGGATCTCGGGCGACTCTTGCCCGGTCACGGAGGAATCCTTGATCGCATGGACGGACTGCTGTTCGCGTTGCCCACGATGTACTACCTCCTCCACGTTCTCAAACTGAGCTAGCGGTGACGCTTTCGCGCCGCAGCGTGGCGTTGCTTGGGGCAACAGGTTCCATCGGCGTACAAACGCTCGACGTCCTACGCCACGAGCCAGAGCGCTTCGAACTGGTGTCCATCGCTGGGGGAGAACAGCTCAGCGAACTCGCGGCGATCGCTCAAGAGTTCGGCGTCAAGTCCATTGCCGTCAAGAGCACCGAACACAAGACGGTTCTAGAAGACCTGGTAGGACGTGACGTCTCGATCGTCGTGGGTGACGAAGGGCTCAGCGAACTTTCACGAAGCGCTGACGTGATCGTGAACGCAGTACTCGGCTTTGCCGGCCTTCCCGTCACGCTCGCTGCACTTGGCGCCGGTAAACGTCTCGCGTTGGCGAACAAGGAGTCACTCATTGCGGCGGCGCCCTTAGTCGCGAGCGTGCGCAACACGCCGGGCGCAGAGTTGCTGCCCGTTGACTCAGAGCACTGCGCGATTCATCAGTGTCTCGCGAGCTCACCGGCCGATGCTGGCTACCCCGACGTGAAGCGACTGCTCCTCACGGCCTCGGGTGGCCCATTTCGTGGCCGCAATAAAGACGAGTTGAAACGCGTCACCAAGGAAGAAGCGTTGCAACACCCCACGTGGTCAATGGGCCCGAAGATCACCATCGACTCATCGACGCTCATGAACAAAGGACTTGAAGTACTCGAGGCTTCGGCACTCTTTGGCATCGACGCCTCGCGCGTTGAGGTCGTGGTTCATCCACAATCGGTGGTGCATTCGATGGTGGAGTACGTGGACGGCTCGGTGCTCGCTCAACTTTCTCGCCCCGACATGCGCCTGCCTATCGCGTACTGCCTCGGCCTTCCCGAGCGTCTCGCTCACCACTACGGTCAACTTGACTTCACGAAGGACGTGGCGTTGAGTTTTGAACCGCCGGACTACGACGCCTTCCCAGCACTCGCTCTGGCCTTCGAGGCGGCGCGTCTGGGTGGCGCGGCGCCGGCGTGGCTGAGCGCGGCCAACGAAGTTGCGGTCGGGGCGTTTTTGGCCGACGAGATTATCTGGTGCGACATCGTCGCGATTGTCGCCGCGACAATGGATCACTACGTGTCCGACCCACTGGAATCCTTGTCATCGCTGTATGAAAATGATGAGGTCGCGCGGAAATGGGCGCGCGCTAGCCTCGCAAAATAGCTATGCAGCAACGTTCGTCCATTCGCCAATCTCCCGTTGCCCTGATAGTGGGCGTCGTCGTGCTGATTGCCCTGCTCACGTGGGCCGGCGGATGGGCGCTCCCCTTCGTAATCTTCGCCGTCATCGCGATCGTAATGGGCCACGAGTTCGGTCACTACCTCACCGCCAAGCGTGCCGGCTTTTTAGTGACGGATTTCTTCGTGGGCTTTGGTCCGATTATCTGGTCGACAACGCGTGGTGAAACTCGTTACGGCGTTCGAGCCCTCCCGTTCGGTGGCTACGTCAAAGTCCCGGGAATGTCCTGGACCGAAACGATCGATCCCGCGCTTGAAGCGCGTACGTACCGCGCGGCGTCGTACCCAAAGAAGGTGCTCTTCGCCTCGGCCGGCTCCTTGATGCACGTGCTCATGGCCCTCACTTTGGCCTGGGCGTCGCTCGCCTTCATCGGCCAGCCGTCGCCAAGTCACGTGGACGTCGCGCAGTTCTCCAAGTGGGACGGTCACAAAGAGACCGTCGCGCAGCTCGCCGGCTTAAAAGTCGGCGACCAGATCGTTGCGGTCAACGGCACCCAGATCTTGAGCCCCACACAACTCGACACCGCGATTCACGACAACGTTGGTAGATCCCTTACGTTGACCGTTGACCGTGGGGGTAACGATCTCACGTTGCACGCCACGCCGGTTAACGGGCAGAACATCGACGTCAACGGCACGCCACTCGTGCAAAAATCAGCGGGTCCGTCGGGCTACATCGGTATTGAAATCGGGGAGGCGTCGGTCCACTCGTCGGTCTTCGCCGCGGTGCCGAGAGCCTTTAGTTACGTCGGCACGGCCATCTCTTCGACGGTTTCGTCTCTCGTGCGTGTGTTTTCACTGCACGAATTTTTGAGTCTCTTTCATCAGGTGGCTTCTCCGGCTGCCGCGAATAGCAAGGTGAATCAACAGACGCGTCCGGAATCAATCGTGGGCGTGGTGCGCATCGCGGTCCAGGGCGCCCAAAACGGTTGGTCCACGCTGATCGCCATTCTGGTGATCGTGAATATTTTTATCGGCGTACTTAACATGTTGCCGATTTTGCCGCTCGACGGTGGCTACGTCGCCATTGCCACGTACGAACGACTACGAAGTCGACGCGGTACTCGTTACCACGCCGACATCAATCGCTTGGCACCGTTGATCTACGCCTTTATGAGCGTGTTGCTCGTGCTCTTTGCCTGCACGCTCTACCTCGATATCGTGCACCCAATCGCCAATCCCTTCAACTAGGCGCTTCGGCGCCCTCTCGCGCACGGCAGACTAGTGGGGTGGACGTCACCGCTACTTCTTTAACGCCTCGCCGCGTGACCAAACAGATTTCCGTGGGTTCGGTCAAGGTCGGTGGCGACGCGCCGATATCGGTCCAATCCATGACGACGACCAAAACTGCGGACGTTGAGGGCACGCTCCAACAGATCTACGCACTTGCCGCCAACGGCGCCGACATCGTTCGCTGCACCTGTAACGACCAAGGAGCGGCCGAAGGTCTCGCTCAGATCGTGCCACGCTCGCCGGTGCCCATTGTCGCCGATATTCACTTTCATGTCGAGATGGCCCTCGCGGCGCTTGAGGCTGGTGTGCAGGGTCTGCGTTTAAATCCCGGCAACCTTCGCAAACCCGAAGAGATCAAACTTGTCGCGAGTGAAGCGCGAGACCGCGGCGTACCGATTCGCATTGGCGTGAACGCCGGATCCCTTCATCCCGACATCTACGAACGCTTCGGCGGCGCGACGCCCGAAGCATTGGTGGAGTCAGCCCGCATTGAGTTGGCCTACTTTGAAGAAGTTGGATTCTCGGACGTCAAAATCTCAGTGAAGGCCTCCTCAGTCGCCACGATGATCGCGGCGTATCGACTCGCGTCGCTCACTTTTGACCACCCCTTGCACCTCGGTGTCACCGAAGCTGGACCTATGCCGGGCGGTCTCTTGAAGGGTACGGCCGGCATCGCGACGTTGCTCGCCGAAGGGATTGGCGACACGTTGCGCTATTCATTGACGGCGGACCCGGTTGAAGAAGCGCGCGCCGGGCGACAGTTGCTCGAGTCACTCGGGCTTCGCGAACGTAAGGGTCTCGACCTCATTGCCTGTCCGAGTTGTGGGCGCGCGGAAGTGGACGTGATCAAAGTCGCCACGGAGGCTCAGGCGGCACTGAATGAGTTGAACGTGCCGCTCCAGGTTGCGGTCATGGGCTGCGTGGTCAATGGTCCCGGTGAAGCGCGCCACGCCGATTTGGGAATCGCCGCGGGCAAGAAACGTGGACATCTCTTCATTCAGGGCCAAATTGTGCGCGTGGTGCGTGAAGACGAGATGGTGGACGCTCTCGTTGACGAAGCGAAGAAGATCATTGCCGAAGGAATTGAAGCACGGCTCTTGGCGCGTGACGTCAACGCCGAAGCCGAGGCCGAGGCTGACCGCGCGGCACTGCTCGGTGACCGTGGTGCTGACGCGAACAACGCTCAAGAACGCATTGAGAAGATTCGCCGTCACGTCGAACACTGAGGGGCTGTGTTCTAGGCTGTCGTTGCACAAAGGAGCAATGTGGCAACCCAGAGCGTTTTGACCCCTCAAGACCAGGACTTTCCACGCTGGTATCAAGACGTCGTGGCCAAGGCTGAAATGGCCGACAACGGCCCCGTGCGCGGCACGATGGTCATTCGACCTTACGGCTACGCCATTTGGGAGCGCATTCAGTCCGAAATCGACACGCGTATTAAGGCCGCGGGTGCAAAAAACGCGTACTTCCCACTCTTCATTCCAGAGAGCTACCTCTCCAAAGAAGCTGAGCACATCGAGGGTTTTAGCCCCGAACTCGCGGTCGTCACGTTCGCCGGGGGAGAGAAACTCGCCGAGCCCATCGTTGTTCGCCCGACGTCCGAGACGGTGATTGGTGAGTTCATGGCCAAGTGGGTACAGAGCTACCGCGACCTTCCACTGTTGTTGAATCAGTGGGCGAACGTCGTGCGCTGGGAACTGCGCCCGCGACTGTTTCTGCGCAGTTCTGAGTTCCTTTGGCAAGAGGGTCACACCGCACACGCGAGCTACGAGGACGCGTCGGCGTACGCGAACAAGATTCACGCCGAGGTCTACAACGACTTTCTCGTCAACGTGCTCGCCACGCCGACGTACATCGGCATCAAGCCACCCAGCGAGCGATTCGCCGGAGCGATTAACTCCATGACCTGCGAAGGCATGATGCGCGACGGCAAGGCTCTGCAGATGGCGACCAGTCACGAACTCGGTCAAAATTTCGCCAAGGCCTTTGACATCTTCTACCAAAGCGAAGAAGGCCAAGCCGAACTCTGCTTTACGACCTCTTGGGGCGCGTCGACGCGCCTGGTGGGTGGGCTCATCATGGCCCACGGTGACGACAACGGACTTTTGGTACCGCCTCGCTTGGCGCCCGTGCAAGTCGTGGTGGTGGTGGTGCGTGACGAGCCGGAGGTCAACGCGGCCGCCGAAGAGGTGGCGGCGTCACTCGCCGCCGCGGGGGTTCGCGTCGAACTTGATCGAGGGCGCGGCAGCTTTGGCCGTCGGGTGACGGATTGGGAGATCAAGGGCGTGCCGCTGCGCGTAGAAGTGGGACCTCGCGACCTGGCAGAGGGTCTCGTGACCATGGTTCGTCGCGACACGGGTGAGAAAATGCCACGAGCACTCAACGCATTGGCGGGCGAAGTACCGTCGCTGTTGGAGACCATACAGAGTGATCTCTTCGCGCGCGCTCAGGCGCACCGCGACACCAACACCCATGACGTGACGAGTATCGCCGACGCGCTCGAGGCCACCAAAGACGGTTTCGCCCGTCTCGCGTGGGACCTTGTAGCGGGCGAGGGTGAGCGGGCGCTGAACGCCGAGGCCGTGAGCGTGCGCTGCCTCCAGCGCAAGGACGAATCCATGCCGGCCAGTGACGAAGAGGGCGATCTCGTCGCTCTAGTCGCCAAGTCGTACTAACCGGAGTTAAAAAGAGATTTTTCTCATCGCTTTGCAATTTTCTCCAGCCACTTTCAATTGTTGAACGGCTCTTTGACTGCTATAATTGCTGTCTACAGTCCGCTTAGGACGATTGGACTCGTTTAAGCGCGGGCCTCGGGGCCCGCGCTTTTTATTGTCTGAACGTCCGTGTCGACAACGAAAGGAGACGGCCATGGAATGGGACACCACGTTACGCCCCATGCTGTCTCCCCTTGGCCTAGAGCTCTACGACGTGGAGTTTTCCCAGGGTACGCTCAACGTGGTCGTCAATAAGCCCGGCGGGGTGGACCTCGAGTCGCTCACCAAGGCCAACCGGACCATTTCTGAGTGGTTAGACGCGAACGACCCCATCGCGAGCCGCTTCACGCTGGACGTGTCGAGCCCGGGCCTTGAGCGACGTCTGCGCACGCCGCTGCACTTCAAAAGCGCCGTTGGCGAAGTGGTGACGCTTCGAGAGATTCGTGGGCAAGAACCGACTCGTCGTCTCGAAGGGACGCTGAGCGCGGCCGATGACAAGAGTGTCACCTTGGACGACAACGAACTTGGCGCCGTGACGATTGCGTTTGACGCGATTGAACGTGCGCGCACCGTCTTTGCGTGGGGCGCAACAAAGCCCACGACTTCAAAGAGTGCAAAAACTTCAACGACGAGCAAGAAAGGCTAGACATGGCGAACTTCGAATTTCTTGAGGCCCTCGGTCAAATCGCGCGTGATCAAAACATCGACGAAGGGGAGTTGTTGATCGCCTTGGCGAACGCACTCCTCGCGGCCTACAAGCGTCGTCCCGACTCGGCCGAAGACGCGGAAGTTGAGATCAACCCAGAAACCGGTGAGATCAAGGTCTGGGGCCTCGAGCTCGACCTTGAGGGCAACGTCACGCGCGAATGGGACGCCACGCCAGAAGACTTTGGTCGCATTGCCGCCCAGACCGCCAAGCAAGTCTTGATGCAGTTGATTCGCGACATCCAACGTCGTCAAATGTACGAAGAGTTCGCGAACCGTGAAGGCGACATTGTGTCGGGCACCGTCCAACAGAACGACAACCGTTACACGTTGCTTGACCTCGGCCGTGTGGAGGCGCTGTTGCCTCAAGCCGAGCAGATCGCCTTCGAGCGCTACGAGCACGGCGCGCGTATCAAGGTCTACATCGTCGAAGTTCGAAAGACCAACAAGGGTCCACAGATCGTCGTCAGTCGAACGCATCCGGCGCTTGTCGCGAAACTCTTCGAAATCGAAGTGCCCGAAATTGCGAACGGCATCGTCGAGATTAAGGCGTTGGCCCGCGAACCCGGTCACCGTTCGAAGATCGCTGTCGCGTCGAACGACCAGATGATCGACCCCGTAGGCGCGTGCGTCGGGGCGCGTGGATCTCGAGTGCGCAACATCACGAACGAACTGCGTTCAGAGCGCATCGACGTGGTTCCTTTCAGTGACGACCCCGTGGAGTTCATCCAGTCCGCCCTTCAACCAGCTCGCGTTCGCGAAGTTCGTTTGAACGAAGAAGAGGGCATCGCCACGGTCATCGTGCACGACCAGCAGCTCTCACTCGCGATCGGCAAGGAGGGCCAGAACGCTCGCCTCGCCGCCCGTCTCACCGGTTGGCGCATTGACATCCGCTCAGAAAACGAAGGCAACGACGAAGTTGTCGAAGAAGTCTGGACTGACGGCGACACTGTGGTCGAAGAAGCCATTGCCGTCGTCGAAGGTGGAAACGGCGAGGTCGAAGCGGTTGTCGTTGATGAAGTGATCATGACGCCCGACGGCGAGGTCGAAGAGGTCGTTGTTGTTGAAGCTGTTGCGGAGGAAGAGGCATAGCGCCGGTTCGTACGTGTGTTGTCTGCCGTGCTCGGCGTGACGACAACGAGATGGTTCGTGCGGGAAGGAACCCGGAAGGGTCCTGGTACCTCGGACGAGGCGTTGGACGTGGTGTGTGGTGGTGTGACCAGCCACGATGCGAAGAAGCAGTAGGAGTTACCCACGTGGCTCGGGCACTAAGAAGCACGGTGCTCGAAGGTGACGTGACGGTCTTGAGAGGTCTCGCGACCAGGAAAAGGCTGCAGTTGTGAAAGAATAGGAAACTGTGCCCGTCGAATGTGCGGGTACGCGAAGTAAGGGAACGTTTTGGCGCCAAAGAAAATACGAGTGCACGAGCTCTCAAAAGAGCTCGGTCTGACGAGTAAAGAGTTACTCGCACTCGCCCAAAAATTAGGTATCGGTGCCTCGAGTCCCTCGGCATCGATCGAAGACGCACAGGCCGATCGCATTCGCCGACGTGCCGACGCGGACGGACTACGTCGCGTTACGCCCGCTGAGGCGCCCGCGGAAAAGGTCGCCAAGGCGACCAAGGCGGTCAAGGCCGCCGCGCCCGCCGAAGAGGCGCCACCGGCGCCGGTGCGCGCGTCGCGCGTGACCAAAGCTGTCGCGCCCGTGCCAACAAGTGCCCCCGCGAGCGCGCAAGTAGACGCGCCCTCGGCACCAACGCCCGCGCCGATCGCCGAAGCGCCAGCGCCCGTCGCGCCAAAGGTCGTGCGCTCCAGTGTTCCCGTGGCCAAGCCCGTGCCCACGCGCACGGTGTCGCCCGACGGTCCAACGACCATTCGCCCCACACAACGCGGTGGCGCTGGAGAAGGTGGCGATGGAACACGGCCGCCACTCAGCGCAACGGGCCGTCCCATTCCTCCGCCTCCCGGGCGCCCACTCAGCGCAACGGGTCGTCCCATTCCGCCGCCTCCTGGCGTGCGACGTCCAATGCCCGGCGGCGCCGGACGCAGTGGTCCACCGACCGGCGGACGTCCGATGAGCGCGCGACCAAGTACCGGCGCGCCTCGAACGGGCGGACCTTCTCGTCCCGGTGGTGGTGGCTTTAGTACAACACGTCCCGGCGCTCCCGCCGGTGGCGCTCCGGCCGGCGTCGGTCGCAGCGGCGCACCAGCGCGCGGCGGCGGCGGTCCACGCGGATCGCAACGTAAGACAACGCGTCGTCGTCGTCGCAATGTCGAAGAGCTCGAGCCCACGCAGATGACCACGTGGCAGCCGAGCAGCGCGCCCGTTCCTGATGGCGAGATCATCATCGAGCGCGGTTCAACAGCTAAAGACGTAGGCCCCAAGCTCAATCGCAGCGCCGCGGACATCATTCGCTTCTTGTTCCTGCAAGGCGAGATCGTGACGTCGTTGCAGAGTCTGTCCGACGACATGATCGAGCTCTACGCCGCAGAAGTTGGCGCCGAGGTCCACCTCGTTGATCCGGGTGAGCAGAAGGAAGCAGAACTGCTCGCGAAGTTCTTTGAAGACGACGACGATGACGAAGTCATCCCCGCTGCTCCTCGTCCACCCGTAGTGACGGTGATGGGTCACGTCGACCACGGCAAGACAATGCTGCTCGACAAAATTCGTAAATCCAACGTCGTCGCCGGCGAAGCGGGTGGCATCACGCAACACATTGGTGCCTACCAAGTGTCCTGGCACGGTAAGTCCATTACGTTCCTCGACACCCCTGGCCACGAAGCGTTTACCGCGATGCGTGCCCGAGGTGCAAAAGTCACAGACGTCATCATTTTGGTGGTCGCGGCGGACGACGGTGTTATGCCCCAGACGGTTGAAGCGATTAACCACGCGAAGGCCGCTGAAGTGCCAATCATTGTGGCGATCAACAAGATGGACAAGGCCGACGCCAATCCTGATCGCGTGCTCCAACAACTCTCCGAGCACGGTCTCGTGCCCGAAAAGTGGGGCGGTGACACGATCGTCGTTGAGATCTCGGCTCTCCAGGGCACGGGCATTGACAGTTTGCTCGAGCAGGTTCAGCTCGTCGCTGAGATAGGCGAACTCCAGGCTCCTCCTACGGGTCGAGCGGAGGGCACGGTCCTCGAGGCGAACCTCGAAATCGGTCGCGGTCCAGTGGCGACGGTCATGATCCAAAAGGGACTGCTCAGCGTGGGTGACCCCGTGGTGGCCGGCCCGGCATTTGGGAAGGTGAAGGCGCTCATTAACGATCAGGGCAAGTCGATCAAGACCGCCGGTCCCTCGACCCCCGTGCAGATTCTCGGCTTTAGCGAGCCGCCCTTTGCCGGTGACGAGATGCGTGTCGCGCGCGACCTCGGTCACGCTCGCTCCCTCGCTGAGGCCCGTGCTCAACGCACCCGACTCGTTGGTCAAGCACCCATTGCATCGTCGAGCGGTGCTCGACTCGAAGATCTCTTTGAGCAGATTCAACGCGGTGAGACCGCGACGCTCAACATCGTGTTGAAGGCCGACGTGCAGGGTTCACTCGAAGCCTGCACCGAATCCCTGCGCAAGTTAGAGCGCGACGACGTCAAACTCGTCATCGTGCACCGCGGCGTGGGAGGTATCACCGAGAACGACGTGCAGTTGGCCAAGGCCTCCTCCGCGACGATCATTGGTTTTAACGTTCGTCCGGACAAACGCAGCCGTGAACTGGCCGAGAGTGAAGGCGTGCAGATTCGCACGTACGAAATCATCTACAAGTTGATTGAAGAGATTCAGTCCGCCATGCTCGGTCTACTTACGCCTATCTTCGAAGAGATCGTCACGGGTGAAGCTGAGGTTCGTGAAGTGTTCCGAGTACCGCGCATTGGCGCGATCGCCGGTTGCTTCGTTCGAGACGGTGTCATTACGCGTGGATCGAAGGTTCGCTTCTTGCGCGAGGGCGCGATTATCTGGAAGGGCTCGATCACGTCCCTTCGTCGCTTCAAGGACGACGCGCGCGAGGTTGCCGCGGGCTTTGAGTGCGGTATCGGACTGTCGGACTACCAGGACCTCAAGGCGGGCGACATCATTGAGACATTCGAAGAGCGCGAGATTCCGCGCACGGCCTAACGCATGGCCCACTCCTCGAGTTCCAATCATCCCTACCCGCGCTCGGCGCGAGTCAATCAGATTCTGCGCGAAGTCATCTCCGATGAACTCGCGCGTATCTCTGACGTTGATGAGCGACTCGGCCTCCTTACGGTGACTGGTGTGGATACCTCCTCGGACATGCGTCACGCCAAGGTTTTCTTTGACTCGCTCTCTGAGAACGCGAAAGTTGCTCTCGAAGAGCGAAGAGCGCAGATTCAAAGCGCGGTGAACGTGCAGACTCGCCTCAAGCGAACCCCGAAACTCTCCTTTTTGGCCGACCCGGCCGTGGCCAGCGGATCGGCCGTCGAAGAGGTGCTGCGGCGTTCACACCATGACGACGAATAACGGTCTTCTCCTTATCGATAAGCCGAAAGGTCTTACGAGTCACGACGTGGTGGCGCACGTTCGAAAAGTAATGAACGAACAGCGCGTGGGTCACGCCGGCACGCTTGATCCCATGGCCACGGGTCTCTTAGTCCTCGCGGTCGGACCTTCCACGCGGCTTTTGCGCTTTGCGCAGAGTGAAACAAAGCGTTACGAAGGTGTCGTCACGTTTGGGGTTCGCACCGACTCTCTAGACGCCGACGGAGAGGTACTCGAGCGCCAAGAGGTGCCGGCCTTAACCGCGCAAGTCGTCAACGCCGAGGCCGCCACGATGCTCGGAAATCTCTCGCAGATTCCCCCGATGGTGTCGGCCCTCAAGATCAAAGGCAAGCGCCTTCACGTCCTCGCGCGCGAAGGCGTCGTCGTGGAACGAGAACCGCGCGACATCACAATTCAGTCGTTTACGCTCGCGCCCACGTCACGTCCTGACGAATGGACGTTTGACGTGACGTGTTCGGTGGGCACCTACGTCCGGGTCCTCTTAAGTGACCTGGCCGAGCGCCTGGGAACCATTGGTCATCTGAGTGCTCTACGTCGACTCTCGAGTGGTCCACACGACGTGCAAAAGGCATTGTCCTTTGACCAGCTCGACCAGCGAGTTGCGGCGGGCGAGACGGTATTGCAGCCTCCGCGCACGTTCACCACCCAACTTGAGGAGATTGTCGTGAGTGAGGATGAAGAACGTCGACTGCGAATGGGTCAGCGCGTTGCTTTGGCAGCTCCGGTCAGTGACGAGATCGCTGCGCTCAACGCACACGGCGGCCTCGTCGCGGTACTTCACCGTCGCGGCGAGACGTGGCAACCCGACGTGGTCCTTCCCCTCGAAGAGACGATTGAGCGCGGGTAGGTTTTTGGCATGATCATTGTCCGCGATCACGACACGAACGCCACGTCGCTCGAAAAGAGTGTCGTGGCGATTGGCGTCTTTGATGGACTGCATCGAGGGCATCAAGAGGTCATCGCTCGACTCGTGACGTTGGCCAAGGACTACGGAACACTCGCGACGGTCGTGACGTTCGACCCGTCGCCCGCAATGTTCTTCGCTCCGACGAAAGCGCCGCGACTGGTGGCGACGCTCGGTCAACGACTTGAAGGTCTAGAGGCGCTCGGCGTCGATCAGGTAGTAGTGCTCACCTTTGACGCAACGCTCGCGAATGAATCGGCGCGCGATTTTATTCAGCGCGTCCTCGTGGGCCAGCTTCGAACGCGCGGCGTCGTCGTGGGCGAGGACTTTCATTTTGGTCACCAGCGTCAAGGAAACGTCGCGTTGCTTGAAGAGGTCGGTGCCGAGTCGGGGTTCAGTGTTCATCCGGCGCCACTCTTTGGAGACGCGGAGCGTTGGAGTTCGACACTGGTACGTAAAGCTCTCGGGCAGGGCGACCTCGCCGTCGCGCGCGCCATCCTTGGGCGCCCCTTCACGCTTCGAGGTGACGTGGTGCACGGTGACGAACGCGGCGCCACGTTGGGTTTTCGTACCGCCAATCTCCGACTGCCGGTCGTCCAACAACTGCCCGCCGAGGGCGTGTATGCCGGGGCGACGTACATAGACGATGAGTGGTGGCCCGCCGCTATCTCGGTCGGCACGCGGCCCCAGTTCTATGAGAGCGGCGAGCTGCTCGTTGAGGTGCACGTGCTCGGCTTCGAGGGCAATCTCTACGATTCCAGCCTTGACGTGGTGTTTCTCAAGCGTCTTCGCGCGCAGGCGACGTTTGACGATGGCGCCGCGTTGGGTACGCAGATTGGCCGTGACGTCGCCGAAACCCTGCAAATCTTTGAGAATCTATCGCCCGAAGACAAGCAACTGCTAAGATAGACACTCGGTCAGCGACGCTGATCGTGTGGGTCGTCTCGTTGGCGGCTCGCAACGGGACCCCCGACTCAATAAGGCAAACAAGTAATGACTGAGAAGCAAGAGATTATTAAGGATTTTCAGGCGCACGTCTCGGACACCGGTTCA
>Ga0208357_1000517_pt1 | contig 31141 bp, 30 predicted proteins | sample NGESurdeep092012_6_FD_184487 | JGI IMG/M metagenome (GOLD analysis project Ga0208357, IMG submission 184487) | Arctic peat soil microbial communities from Barrow, Alaska - NGEE Surface sample F52-2 deep-092012 (SPAdes) | ecosystem: Environmental > Terrestrial > Soil > Wetlands > Peat ...
ATTGAGAAGATGAACTTCGACGGCGGCAAGATGCTCCTACGAATCGACCACCAGGATCGCGGAACCGCATCAACGCTCGAAGCGTGCGGTCGTCACATCTCGGCTCTCGCCAGACGGGGTCTCATCGCCATGGTCGAACCATTTATCTCTCATCGAGCCGACGAGAGGGTGAAGAACGATCTGAACCCCGACGCCGTGATGCTGTCAATGGCGATCGCTGCGGGACTGGGCAACACCAGTGCCTACACCTGGTTGAAGTTACCCGTCGTCGACGACATGGAGCGGGTGATGACCGCCGCGACGCTGCCGACCTTGTTGTTGGGAGGTGATCCGACGGCGGCACCCGACGAGACGTACGCGAAATGGGCCACTGCCGTTGCCCAGCCCGGAGTGATCGGACTGGTCGTCGGTCGCGCCCTGTTGTACCCACCCGACGGTGACGTCACGGCGGCTGTTGACACCGCGGTACGTCTGGTGCACGGGTAGGGCGTCGACTCGTGACATCATCTCGGCAACTCCATTTTCCCCGCGGAACGTTAGCGTCGGGTCCGTGGTCCCTCGAGATGACTCCTGCGAAGGCGCAGTGGGATTGGACATCGTTGCGTATTGCCGACTTGTCCGCCGGAGAATCGCTCGAATTCAACACCGAAGGCGAGGAGATGCTCGTCCTGTCGTTGTCCGGATCGGTGGACGTCGAATCGGGACCTGACCACGCCTCCGTCATTGGCCGACCAGACGTGTTCTCGGGCGTGAGCGACTTCGTCTACATTGCGTCGCGACGACCAGTGCGGCTCACCTCGTTGACGGGTGGTCGCTTCGCGGTGCCGGGCGCCCGCTCGGAATCGTCGCGGCCGTTCGCGTATCAGCCCAAAGAGGCGATTGAGGTGGAATATCGAGGTGCGGGTCGCTGCTCTCGCCGGGTCGTCAATATGTGCACCGACCAAACGTTCGATGCTGATCGCATCATCGTGTGCGAGGTAGTGACCCCGGGTGGAAACTGGTCGTCGTATCCTCCGCACAAGCACGACGAGTCCGGACCCGAGGAGTCCGAGCTAGAGGAGATTTACTACTTCGAAGTCAACGGCGCGGGCCATGGTGACGCCATGGCCTACCAGCGCGTCTACGGCACGTCCGAGCGTCCGATTGATCTTTTGGCGGAAGTGCGCGATCGTGATCTCGTTCTGGTTCCCCACGGTTGGCACGGTCCCACCATGGCAGTACCCGGGTATGACGCGTATTTCTTCAACGTCATGGCGGGCCCGGGTGCGCGGGCGTGGCGCATCTGCGATGACCCCGCCCACAGTTGGATCCGCAACGAATGGGCCGAAGAAGAGCTCGACCCTCGAGTGTTCCCTTCCAACTGAGATTTTGCATCGTCGAGTCGCACTCACCATATTTCCCGCACTACGAAAGGAAGAAAATGAAGACCATCGGCCAGTGGATTGGTGGACAGCACGTCTCGGAGGTCACATCAAGGGTGAGTCCAGTCTGGAACCCCGCGAAGGGAGTCCAACGAGCGGAGCTACAGCTCGCGAACCTGGATCTGGTCAACGCCGCCGTGACCTCGGCCTCGAACGCGTTCGTTTCGTGGGGGCAGTCATCATTGAGCCAGCGAACCAAGATTCTGTTTGGGTTCCGCGAGATTATGAACAGTCGGATCGATGAACTGGCCCTCGTCATCTCCGACGAGCATGGCAAGGTGGTCTCTGACGCCAAAGGCGAGGTGCAGCGTGGACTCGAAGTGGTCGAGTTCGCCTGCGGCATCCCGACTCTTCTGAAGGGCGAGTATTCCGACCAGGTGTCCGGTGGCGTCGACCTTTTTTCCTATCGTCAACCACTGGGCGTCGTCGTCGGCATTACTCCCTTCAACTTCCCGGCGATGGTGCCGATGTGGATGTTCCCCATCGCCATTGCGACTGGTAATACCTTCATACTCAAGCCCAGCGAGCGCGATCCCTCAGCGTCGTTGTTAATGGCCGAGATCTGGAAACTGGCCGGACTTCCTGACGGTGTCTTCAATGTGGTGCAGGGTGACGAGCTAGCGGTGAACGCACTCCTCGATCACCCCGACGTGGCCGCAGTGTCGTTCGTCGGATCGACTCCCATTGCCAGAACTATTCACTCGCGAGCCGTGGCTAACGGTAAGAGAGTGCAGGCGCTGGGCGGCGCGAAGAACCATTCGATCATCATGCCCGATGCGGACCTGGAGTTCACCGCTACTCACCTCGTTGCCGCGGCCTTTGGCTCAGCGGGCGAGCGGTGCATGGCGATCTCGGCCGCAGTCGCAGTGGGCGACATCGCGACGCCACTTCTCGAAAGGGTGAGTGAGTTAGCTCGCGCGGTGAAAGTGGGGAGTGGTCGCGATCTCTCGAGTGAAATGGGCCCCGTCATCACCCGTGAATCTCAGCAACGCATCACGGACTTGATTTCCACCGGCGAGGCACAGGGTGCCGACCTTCTCGTAGACGGTCGCGGAATCGTGGTTCCTGGATTCGAAGAGGGTTTCTACGTGGGTCCCACGGTTATCGACAATGTCACGACCAACATGGACGTCTACACGCATGAAATATTCGGGCCAGTGTTATCGACGCTGCGAGTGGAGTCCGTCGACGAAGCGATTGAGCTCATCAATGCGAACCCCTACGGCAACGGCACCACTATCTTCACCTCGAGTGGCGAGTCCGCCAGGCGATTCCATCGCGAGGTTCACGTGGGCATGATCGGCATCAATGTTCCCATCCCGGTGCCGATGGCGTACCACTCATTCGGAGGCTGGAAGGATTCGCTCTTCGGCGACCACCACATTCACGGTCCGGAGGGCGTGCGCTTCTACACGCGGGCTAAAGCGGTCACCCAACGCTGGCCGACGCCTCAGTTGGAGTCGGGCGCAACGTTTTCCTTCCCGACTTCTCGATAGTATGACCGGGCTATCCATGATTTCGAGCGAGCAGCACGGGCGACCGTCGCCCTCTTGGCCGTACGGATGCACGCGGAAAGGATCATGGCAGAATCTGTCTCCGAGGCCCATTGACCGTTCCCAGTGTTTCCAGTCCTGGACGCGGGGGCGTCAGGGCGAGGGCTCGATGAGTTGGTGGCGCACGAGGGCGCGATAGGTCGCCGAGCGACTCGGTGCAGCATCGCTGAACTCGCAAACCAACTTGGTGCGCAGTGGCGGCCCCAGCGCGGACGCAGAGGTCGCAGACCCATTGGGCGCGCCTCGATGCGCCTTCGGGCATTTGATTGAGGCTCGAGTCCGGACGCGTCGAGGCGTCCTCGAGAGCCTCGAGTTCGCCGTTGGCATAACGGGTGATCCAAAGGTGCAGGGTGCGCCGGTCGACCCGGTAGTTGGCGCGGACCTGGGGGATGGACGTACCAGCGTCGGCTGTTTCTCGCACGTCTCGGCGGCGCTTCAACCATGGACAACTCGATCAACATCACGGCTTCGTTCGCTGGATGTGAGTTCAGAACCCGAGGAATATCGGGTCAGGAGAGTGGAAGAGATTGGGACACTTGAATCAGGAACTTGGTCGGTGCAGGCAAGGGAATTCGAACCTCTTACCCCATACACGCCACGCGAGGGTCTCCGCGCCGGACATGTGTGGCGCGCCCGCGTCTTCTGAGGTGCTAGCCCTGGTCACCGGTACCGTTCACCCGCGCTGAGGGGTACGCAAGAATGACGGGCACGCTCCGCTCGATCGCCGTTAATATTATTTGTGTGCTGAAAGCAACTACTCCTGTGAAGGCGACCCGACCGTCGGAACCGTCCAGCGTCGTCATTGCCCAGATCCAGTCGAGTTTGCAGAGTGTCACGCGTTCGAACAATCAAATTCGTGTGCACGAGGAGTTATCGCGCGCGGCCGGTGTTCGGCTCGATCGCGCAGGAGCAGCCTTGTTGTACAAGATGCGACACTACGTCGAAGGACCCGTGCGGGTCACGTCGCTAGCGTCACTTCTCGGCGTGGACGTCCCCACGGTGACGCGTAAAGTGCAGCAACTCGAACGACTCGGCTACGTCGCACGTGATGCTGACCCCGAAGATGGTCGGGCGTCACTCATTCGACTCACGCTCAGCGGCCAGGACACCGTGGACCGGATGCTCGCCGCACACCGGGATCGACTGACGCGATTGTTCGACGGCTGGAACGATGACGACGTTCGCACCTTCGGTGCACTATTGGAGAGATTCTCAGATTCCATTCGAAAAGATTCGGAGGTCGTCGATGACGATTGAAACGAACGACCTGATTCAGCCACCCGAGGATCACGAGTTCTCCAAGGAAGAGCATCGCCGGATCCTGGTGATCCTCTTCGCTCTGATGCTCGGCATGTTCCTCGCGGCGCTGGACCAGTCCATTGTCTCAACGGCACTCCCGACCATCGCGGGAGACCTGCACAATCTCAATGAACTTTCGTGGGTGGTGACGTCGTATCTCATCACGTCGACGATTTCACTCCCTTTGTGGGGAAAGCTCGGTGACCTCTTTGGTCGCAAGAGATTCTTCCAGCTCGCCATTCTCGTCTTCCTGGCCGGATCGATCCTTTCGGGTATCTCGCACAGCATGGTGCAACTCATTGGGTTCCGAGCCATCCAGGGTGTGGGCGCTGGTGGACTCATGGTCGGTTCACAGGCCATCATCGGTGACGTGATTCCGCCGCGTCAACGGGGACGCTACATGGGATACTTCGGCATCGTCTTTGGACTTTCGAGCGTGTTGGGACCGTTAGCTGGCGGATGGTTCACCCAGCACGTGTCGTGGCGCTGGATCTTCTATATCAACGTCCCGATCGGACTGTGTGCATTGGTCGTCGTCGCCATCGTCCTGCAGGTACCCGCCAATCGGGTGGCCCACAAGATTGACTGGTGGGGCATGTCCTTGCTCTCGTCGGGCGTCGTCTGTCTCATCTTGCTCTTGACCTGGGGAGGCACCGAGTACGCGTGGGCCTCGTCGACGATCCTGGGACTGGGACTCGCGAGTGTGATCCTGATCGCGGCATTCTGCTTCGTGGAGTTGAAGGTGTCGGAGCCGGTCATCTCCCTGGAGCTCTTCAGAAACCGAACTTTCAGTGCGGCCTCCGCGGTGGGATTCATGATTGGCTTCACGATGTTCGGTTCCATCGTGTACCTCCCGCTCTATCTCCAAGTGGTCCATGGCGCGTCGCCCACCAAATCTGGCCTGGAGTTGTTGCCGATGGTGGGTGGAATGCTCATCACCTTCGTGACGAGCGGTCGATTGGTCTCGCGCACCGGTCGCTACAAGATCTTCCCGATTCTCGGCTCGGCAGTCGTGGGATTGGGGCTCGTCGCCCTGTCTCGTCTGGGACCTCACTCCACGTTCGCTTTTGCGGCGATCGGAATGTTCATCGTCGGACTTGGTCTCGGACTGGTGATGCAGATCCTCGTGGTCGCGGTGCAAAACGCCGTGCCACACTCCCAATTGGGCACCGCCACGGCGACGGCGACGTTCTTCCGGTCGATCGGTGGTGCGTTTGGCGTCGCCGTCCTGGGCGACGTCTTCAACAATCGACTGTTGCACGAATTGCGGACGAACCTGACGTCGGCGCAACTGGGTCATTTCGTACAGGGCGGTAGCGTCGCGATAAATCCGGCTGAGATCAATCAACTTCCGATTGCCCAACGAACTCAAGTGATCGATGCGTTTAGTCACACTCTGCAGACGGTTTTCATCTTTGCGATTCCCTTCGCGGTGCTCGCATTCGCCCTCAGTTGGATCATGAAGGAAATACCCCTTCGCACGCAAGCTCACGTGTCGACGGAGACCGTCTTGGACGCTCCGGGTGAGTTCTCGAGTCTCTAACGGTGCGTTACTTCACGCTCCCTTACTAGCTGACGCCAATTCTCCGATCAGGATTCGGTCCGCTACAGGACGCGAGTCATTCAATGGCTTCGGGCGGGTTTCGATACTTCGCTAAGACGTGCCGCAGCGCGAGCATGCGCCATCGTGCAAATCTAGAGTACGAACGACGGGAGCGGTAATGCGAAGTGTGTCTGACAACGCCGAGGTTTCAACGGTACGAGTGGGTTTCGCCGGACTGGGCACAATGGGATCGTTCATGGCGGCCAACCTGGCGCGCGCGGGCTTTCCTCTCACGTTCTGGAATCGAACGCCCGGGCGAGGCGACGCCCTCGTGGAGCTCGGCGCGACGGCGGCCGCTACTCCGGAGGAACTCGCGAGTTCTAGCGACATCATTATCACGTGTCTGACCGATTCGCCTCAAGTGGAAGCGGTCCTCTTCGGCCCCGAAGGGCTCGTCCGCGGGTTGCGACCGGGTGCCCTGTTCATTGATTGCTCGACACTCAGTCCACTGAAGGCGCGCGAGTTCGCTGAACGTCTGACCGTAAGCGACGTGGCGATGCTGGACGCACCGGTATCTGGTGGGTCCGAGGGCGCGAAGAACGGAACGCTCACCATCATGGTGGGGGGCGAGGCGGCAGACTTTGCGCGGGCCGACGCAGTACTTGGCGCCATGGGCCGCAGCGTGACGCTGCTGGGACCGATTGGTACTGGACAATGGGCCAAAGCAATCAATCAGGTGATTCTGGCGGGAGTGTATTTGGCCGTGGCGGAGGGTGTCACCCTAGGACTTAAGGCTGGGCTTGACGTCGAAAGCGTCGTCGCGGCTCTGGCGGGAGGTGCAGCCGGGTCATGGGTCCTCGAAAATCGCAGCGAGCGCATGATCCATGACAACTACCCGCTCGGATTCAAGATCGCGCTTCATCGCAAGGATCTGGGCATCGGACTTGAGTTAGCTCAAAGCGTGGGTGCCGTTCTGCCGGTCGCAGCGTTAGCGGCAGTCTTTGAGGACGGACTCATCTCCCAAGGCTTCGGCGACGATGATAATTCGGCTTTGGCCCGAACTATTCGTAAACTCTCTGGACTCTAGGCAGCTGTCTTTCATCGGCAGTGGAGCCCCGGTCGTCACAACTTGGAAGGTTCACTGTTCACGAAGGCGACCCGGTCGGAGCTCACGTTCTTCACACAGCAATAACGTGAATCAAATCCTCAAGACCGACGAAGTCGTCAGGGTTGCGCGTATAGAGTTCGAGGCCGTTGGCGTGAGCGATTGCTGCGATGAATAGATCGGCCATGCGCGATCGGTGCGTGCGACCGGCACCAGCAACGGCCGCAACAATCGGTCCAAAACTTCGTGCGGCGGCAGCATCAAAGGGAATTGGCTCGAAGGTTGCTTCGGTCTGCTGAAGGCGAGCCTGGCGAATTGATTGCTCGGTGGCGGTGGATGCCAGAATTGGGCCGGCGGTCAATTCCGCAAGCGTGATGGTGCTAACAGCGATCTCTTGGGGCAGCGCTTTTTGAACTGAAGGATCATTCCAGTCGATGACTACTGAGGTATCAAGGAGCCCAACCGTCATTTAGAGGTCCTGATTGATGAGATTGTCGATGTCAGCGCGAAAAAGCTTCGCATCGATACCGGTCCCCGCACCGATGAAACCTATGATGCTGGATTTCGGCACTATGGAGCGTCGTGGTGCACGAAGAGGGAGCAATTCGGCCACCGGGACTCCGTTGCGGGTTACAACGAAACTCTCGCCCGCAACGACTTCATCGATCACTCTGGCGTTGTCATTGCGCAGTTCGCGTTGAGCGATGGTCTTTGCCATGAGGAAAGTGTAGCACATTGTGCAACGAATTGCTACATTCCTAATCTATGCATTCGCGCGACGCCCGATGGAGGGATTATCCCCTTCGACGGTTGGACCGATCTCGTGATCTCGTGATCTCGCCCGAGCGCGGCCTACGCGCTGTTGACGCCTTGATCACGGGATGGCACGAACCCGTCTCGTCACATCTCATGTTGCTCGAGGCGATGATGGGCCGAGAAATGCTGGAAGCGTCGTACGGCGCAGCACTTGGGCACGGTTATCAGTGGCACGAATTCGGCGACAGCCAATTGATTTTGCCGTAGATTCAGTATTCAACTAACGAGTGCTACGACTCTGGGAACTCGAGCGCGTCACGATGGACCGCCCCGATTGCGTAGGTCCTGCAAACGAACTCGTAGCCCCGTTTCTAAACTCCACCAATTGGAGCACAAAATGCTGAGGTGTGGTTGGACGTGTGCGAAACGTATGGATCAAAAACCTCATTGGTCTTCGAATCTCAGCTGGATATGGCGTCACGACCAGTGTGTTCGATGTGGACGTGCGTAACGGCGGGCGAGCACACGTGTTCGACGCAGCGGTAGTTATCAGCGCTGGGGCCAAGATCTTCGAAGAGTCGCTCGCCGCTCCCGAGCAAGACCGGGACAATGGCGAGATGCATTTCATCGATCAGCGAAGCACGAAGGTACTGGTTGATGGTGGCGGCCCCACCTCCGATAAGAACATCATGGTCACCCGCTGCTTCGTGTGCTGCGCTGAGGGCAGCGTCAATTCCGCCGTCGACGAAATGGAAGGTGGTTCCCCCCTGCATTTCGAGAGGGGGACGGGGGTGGTGCGTGAGCACGAAGACCGGGTGATGAAATGGAGGTTCCTCTCCCCACCAACCGGTCCAGTCGCTCTCGCCCCACGGGCCACGGACGGGGCCGAACATGTTGCGACCCATGATGGTGGCGCCGACGCCCGATCCGCGCCGCCCGAAGTATTCGTCGTCGAGTCCTTCACTGCCGCCTTCTCTACCAATCATCTGATTTTCGCTGCGGGTGGCGAAGACCCATTCGTGGAGCCGCATACCCCCCACCCCGAGCGGATTGTCAATATCTTGGTTGGGCCCGGCGCCGTAACCATCGAGCGAGATCGAGTAATTGCGCACAAGTAGTCTCGGCATTGACCGCTCCTTCCCTGTTGTCCCATTACGACGGAGATTGACATATTCTGGTCCACCGCGGTGACGGGGTGTGGGAGATGCAAACAGGGAGTGAACCTGGGGGAGTGCGGTCTGCGGTGCGCCCCGCGAGCGGGCCAGTCGGGCGCCACTTCGAGTAACGACATATTGATACCTTGCGGTGCCGCCCGAGGACGACACCGCAAGGTCACTTCGGTACGGCGAGGGCGACCGAACTGGTGTAGCCCCCCACGACGCGAAGGCGGAACTCGTTGGGGGCCAACAACGACGACTGTGAGAGGTCCAAGTACGTCGCCCGACTCGACACGGAAAAGTTCCATCTTGAACTCACGGTAATGCTCCGCGCCGACGACTGCCTTACTTTTTGCCGGTAGGAGTCATCGCGAAACCGACCGGTGCAAGTCCCACGGTGATCGCCTTGCCAACGGTACCCGCCGACGTGGCGATGGGGATCACCCGACCGGGTACATTGCGCGGCGATCCGGGGCCGACGTAGGTGCCGCTGTCGAGGACAAAGACGGTGGCGCCGTTCGCGCTGACGGCGATTTGCGATGCGTTACGCCCCACGTCGATCGTCTTGGCGGCGGTGCCGGTCGTGAGATCGACGCGAAAGACGAAACTGTGCCTCGGGCTCGACGTGGTGGCGAGCACGTAGGCCGTCGAACCATTTGACGTGATCACGACTTCCCAGCACGTCGCGCCGGGCTCGTCGCCGAGCGTCACTACCTTTCCGGCGACTCCGGTTCGCGTGCTCAACACGGCGAGCGTGACGTTGTTGGCGTAGGGTGATCCCTGTTCGAGGGCAGTAACGGGCACGCCCACCTCGGCGATCGCCGAGTTATTGCGCGTCACCGCGATCGCCACCGGCACAGAGGTGCGAAGTCCGATGGCGGTGGCGAGTCTTCGCGTCGCCGTAGTGATCGCGACGATCCCCGACGACGTAATGGCGTAGGCGGTCGCGCTGTTCGATGTGAAGGCAAGCCCGCTCACTGAGAATGGGACCAAATCCCGGGCCAAGGAGATCGCTGGCGCGGAGGTATCGGTCGCGGTATTCACGGGCGTGATTGCGCTGGGTTCACCGGGGTTGTTCTGGCGCGAATCCACGACGTAGAGGAGCTTGCCGTTGGGCGACATCGTCATGGAGAGTGGGAGAGTCCCCACCTTGATCGGACGGCGCGCGGTGCCCGTCGCGAGATCGATCGGCGTCACTGTCGCTGACGTCGTCGACGGGGTCGTGGCGGCGTCAATTCCGTTGAGGACGTACGCCATCTCGCCGTTCGGCGTGATGGCTATGGCCTGGGGAGAGGCACCCACGGCAATCGGCTTGCCCGGTCTGTCGGTCGCCGTGGCGATCGGGATAACGCTGCCCGGCGAGCCCACCTCATCGCTTCCGACAGCCACGACGTAGAGGGTCTTCGATCCCGGTGCGACAGCGAGTGCGACGGGCGACAGCGCGCCGAGCTTGATGGGGCGTTCGGCGACGCCGGTCGCAGCATTGATCGGCGTCACGTCGTGCGAGGCGAGGTTGGCCACGTAGATTGTTGAGTCAAAAGTGACCGATCGAGAGGTGCTCGGACCTGAGGTGACGGAGCCAGCGACGGGCGACGACACGACGCTCGTGAGTGCGCCGACGCCCAAGGCGATCGCGAGTGCCCAGCGACAGGCGCGTTCGGCGGCTCGCGTGCGCGGACTCGGCCCCGCGACCACGTCCACTACGCTGCGCGCCCGTGACCTCGACATTCTTTAACGATAACGGTGGTTTTCCACTTTGAGGTGTCGTTGCATCGATTCGAGAAACTGACGGCGCGGCTTCAAGATACCAGTAACGTGCCGGCGCGCTCCTATCGTCTCGCGCTAGTTGTCGCCACGGCACTGGCGTGTTACATTCCATTCACGCTTGATGCGGCACGATCGCTAGAGCGCTCATTGTGTGGTGGGAGCCACGTGACAGGAGGACCGTCATGATGGTCATCACTTCTGGGAGCCACCGCGCTCGTCGAGTAAGCCAATCGCTCGGGTCGTGCGCCCTCCTCCTTGGCCTTGCGGGGGCCTTTGGCGTGATCGTCGCGCCAGCAAGTGCCCAAGCGACGCCGCCCTCGAAGGCTGCTGTTGGACACACGTCGGCGGGCCGCGAGGCACGACCCCTCGCCTCGTCACTTTGTAGCAAGGTGAGCCCCGCGTCAGTCGCCGCGATTGTCGGCCACTCGGTGCCCGCGCCGATCGCGAACACCATCCACCAGCCGGCGACGGAGAAGAACTTCGGAGTCTCCGGGGTTCTGACGTTATGCTCGTTCGGAACAGAGACAAGCCTCGCCGCGCTCCCCAAGATCGTCGTTCTCGAAATCGAAGTGACTTCGAAGCCAATCACGATGAGCGAGGTCGAGCAAGAGCTCGCAAAGACGTCGACCGCTTCTTCCACGATCAAGATCACCCCGTACTCTGGTCTCGGCGACTCCGCTTTCTATTTTACCGATACCAGCGCAAGTGTTACGGGGCAAGGGATGGAAGTGGTCGCTGGTACAAAGAGTTTCGCGGCGACGGTGTTCGCTAAGAACGTGTCGAAGTCGAAGCTTGCCGCGCTCGCGAAATTGGCCGAGAAGCTCTGAGGAATCTTCGGCTCGCGAACCAGGTTGCAGAGGCACGACCTTTGGATACTCCAAACTCGAAAGCGTGTGGCCCGCGGCGTTACCTCGGGGCTGTGGTGAGCGATTCTGGCCTCGTGTACCCAGCGGCGTCACCAACAATCTCGCACTTTCACGGATAGGTGTAGTAGGGGATGCCCGTCCCGGAACGCATCGAGAAAATACGCATCGACGACTGGTGCGAACAGACCGATACCGAGAGATCCACCAGTTGTATCACGGTCTGGCCCGGTGGGTAGACCCTCAGCGCCGCCGCCATCACACCATGGTTGTCGCACGACGCTCCCGCGTCGAGGACCCCCAAGATTGCGTGTGCGGTGACGCCGCGCTGGAGAGTCACCAGGCTGCGAGTGCCGAAGTGCGCCGCTGGATTGCCGACTTCGTTCCCTCTCTGATTAACGGCCGATACGCCGGGGTAGCCGAACAATGTGCAGGTCTGGTGCCCGATGTTGCTGAATTCCAAGTAGTAGTAGACCGTTCCAGCGGTGCCATTACTCTCCAGGGCCATCCAGACCTCGGTGTTGGCGGCGCGACACGTTGGCGCGATGGCGGATTGAGTGGCAGTAGCCGACGCACCTGACTCGCCCAGGGCGGTGATCGGAAAGAGAAGAACTCCGGCGGCCAGAACGACAACGGCGGCGAGACATCGATCGGAAGCGGCGGGCAGCGCCATGATTCTCCTCCCCGCAGCCCGGAAAAGGCGAGTCTATCGGCCACAATTGCGAAGCGACAATGGGAGAACACGATGTCGCTCGTGCGGCCTGCGTCTTTTGCCTCGCCCCCACCAGGCAGCAGTTGCAGCATTAGTGCTGGGCTACCAGTGGCACGAGTTCGGCGACACCCATTTGATTCTGCCGTAGATTCAGGATTCAACCGACTCGAAAAAAGCAATGGAGTCAGGCAACATTGTCCGAGTCGCCACATTCCTCCGATGAAAGTATTCAGATTTTTGGCGGTTGGAAAAAGTGATTTACGTGCTACCATGTAGCACATGGATCGCATTGGAGTTCGTGAACTTCGTCAGCACGCAAGTCGCTATCTCGCGCGAGTCGCTGATGGTGAGTCGATTGAAGTCACGGATCGTGGCCGTCCCGTTGCGCTACTTGTGCCGACAAAAGATGATCCGTGGGAAGAATTGCTCGCGAGCGGACAGGTGATCGAAGCAACCGGAGTAGGGAGCGTGCTCGACGAGCGGCCTGCGAACTTCGGAATCGCGGCGTCAGAACAATTGTCAGCACTGCGAGATGATGAACGATGAAGTTGTATTTGGACTCTTCCGCCGTCGTCAAGCTGGTCCAAACGGAGATTGAGTCAGACGCCTTGAGGCGATTCTTGCGACGTTACCGTACCGATCAGTTTGTGACGAGCACGCTGGCCCGAGTTGAAGTTGTCCGTGCCGTCGCGGATGGTGGAATTCGGGCAATCGAGCAGGCACGTCGCCAGTTAACTCGGCTCGATCAGATTATTCTTGGAATTGCCGTGCTTGACCGAGCTGCGGCATTGTCGCCCGAGTCGAAACTGAGAAGCCTTGACGCAATCCACCTCGCTTCGGCGCAGGCGATAGGAACAGAACTCCGAGCGGTCGTCACGTACGACGCACGAATGTCGGAAGCCGCCGAACGTCTCGGAATGGTCGTCGCGGCGCCCAGCCCCAGCCGCTGAGTGTCGGCGCGTGCTCCATTGGTAACAATGTGCGGGGAGTGGAGTCGATCGAACGGAGATCAGTAAAGCAGGGGCGCACGGCCCGGCCTCGTCGGCCTGCGAAGCATAGATAATCAAGTTATGCTCCGCAACAATTGCTCTGGCGGTACCAGGACCCAGCGGGGCACTTCAAGGTCGGAGGGATTCACATGATCCACGCCATGAAGCTCACGCGCAACTGGTACTCGGTGAAATGGGGCGTACCCGCAGTGGCGGCCGTTGCGCTTCTGTCGGGGGGAATGACGGAGTTCGCCCCCACCACCGCGGGCGCCTCGGGCACTGTTAATACATTCACCTTCAAGGGCGCCTACAGCGGTACGCTGAAATTGTCACCCTCGTCCTTCAATTGTTCTTACGGGAAGACCTACAGCGGGAAGGGGTATCTCGTCACTCTTTCGCACATGAGGGGGACCATCAAAGGGGCGGGGTCGGGTCCTTGGGCCATGACGATCATTTTCCCCAAGCAGGGAACGACCCACGTGGACAAAGCGGACGTTAAGTCGTACTCCGACGGGTCGTTCCAGAGCAGTGGATCCCGGATCGTCGCCTTTCTCGAGATGTCGGGCACCGTAACGTACAACGGCTCAAAGGGCTCTCTTCATCTCACAGTTGAGCACCACGTGGTCGGCAGCACTGTGTACCAGGGCGTAGCCACGGTCACGGGGAGCTGGAGCTGCTAGCGGGTTGTGTGAAGCGGTGCACCGTCGGGAATCTCCAGGTGCACCCACAAGCGGGCGCATAAAGCGGCAATATCGTCGAGGTGCAGAACGCCGTGATGCTCGTTGACCGGGTCCGCGACTGTGAGAGAGAATTAGGGGACATCCACTTAGTGCATGACCCGTAGTCACAAGAGTCCGTTACGCGCTGGCGTTGGATTGCCATTCTCGAACTCTCGACGGTCGTTGCGGACTAGCTGGAGAATTTCTACATCGCCGAGCGTGAATACAGGTCGCTCAGGATTCCTGACCCTGGATGAGATCGAGAATCTACGCGCGATTCCGCCCAGCACCTACGACTTGCTCACGGCACCATTTAGCGCGGTGATGGCGCCACGAGAGCCCAAGGATAAAACGACTTCACGAGCGTCTAAGTATGCAGTTCGGAAACGGGTATTTTGTCCGAGATCACCAAATATGTCGTCCACTTCCAGGAACGCCCCGGGTGTGCTTCTCTCGGCGCGAACGGCCGCCGATAAACGGTCAACACGAACGTCCTGGATCGTTATTGGCCGACCCTGCTCGTCACTGCCCTCCAAGTAGACACTCCATGCAGCGATGATTAGAGCGACGTAGGCGATGGAGCCACCGTTTTTTAGCTGATCGCGTAGCACCGGCAGGATGAATTTTGGGATTCGTTCGGATCCATCGACCACCTGACGCTCTAGCGTGTCGGCAATTGCCGTACTGGAGAATCGCTCCAGCAATTCGCGTCGGTAGTCGTCGATGTTGATACCAGGAACGGGCTGCAAACTAGGTGTTGCCTCGAATGTCATGTACCCCATTAGGAACGTGGCAAAAGGCTCATCTCGGCAAACATCATGAACGTATTCGAATCCTGCGAGTATGCCCAGATAGCTCATGGCTTGATGTGATGCATTAAGTAGGCGTAGTTTCATCATTTCGTAGGGTGCGACGTCGTCGACGATCTGAACTCCCACATCTTCGAATGCGGGACGCCCGAGAGTGAATTCGTCTTCGAGTACCCATTGTTCAAACGACTCAGACACGACAGGCCATTCGTCGTCGATGCCGTAGAGATTTGCTACCTCTTCGATGAATTGCTGGCTGGTGGCAGGCGTGATCCGGTCGACCATCGAGTTCGGAAACGAGACCGTGTTAGAGATCCATTGACCAAGACCGGGATCCTTGAGTGTCGCGAACGTCGTGAGCGCAGTTCGAGTAACCACGCCGTTACTTTGAATGTTGTCGCACGACATGACGGTGAAGGGAGCGATACCCATTTCGCGGCGCCTACGGAGCGCCTCAGTGATCAACCCGAACACGGTTTGGGGAACGACACCAGGTGTGAGGTCGTAGGCGATGTCAGGTCGTGAAGAATCGAAGATCCCGGTGCTATCGCTGACGCTATAGCCTCCTTCGGTAATCGTCAGCGAAACGATCCGCGTGTCTCGATGCGCGAGTTTCTTCACCACCGCCTCGGGATCGTCGGGAGCGAACATATATTCAGAAATCGAACCTATGACGGTGGTCGTAGCGACTCCTGATGGCGATTTGACGACGAGCGTATAAAGGTTGTCCTGGTCATGAAGGACGTCGCGCATTCGAACGTCGGCCGCAAGCACCCCAACTCCACAGATCGACCATCCATTGGATTTACCCAATTGAAGCAAGCGATCGACGTACATTGCTTCATGCGAGCGATGAAAACCTCCCACGCCGAAGTGCACGATTCCGCATGATGAGTCGGCGTCCAAGTACGTGGGAACTGTGACGGTTTTTGCGATTGAATCCAAGATAGAAATTGCAAGCTTTACCACGACGTTGGTCTCTCACTTTGTTCGACGGGGGATAGCGCGAGGTCCACTCTGAGAAGATTCATACGTGACCGCGCACACGGACTACCAAGGTTGCATCAACTTCACTTCGATTCGTAGGCGTACTCTTTGCCTACGGTAGCGAGGTTCTTCTGCGTGATGAGTGCATCTCCCGTCTGAATGACCTGTGTGGTCTTCGTCCCATTAAGTGCGTCGATGGCTTGATCCACGCCTTGAATGGAGATTCGCGCTGGCTGGTGAGCATCACGCGCCTGCACCGTACCCACCTTGAGCGCCACAAGCTGTCTGGGTTTAGCGTCAAACCCAACGAGCGACGACTTCCCTTGCCTACTCGCTTGGCGAAGTCCGGTGTCACGGGTGAGTGCCTCAACTTCTCCGGAGCGTGCGTCGAAGTCAACGCGATTCAGCGCACGGATGCTGTCGAAACTGCAACTGAGCGCGCGCGCCTCGAGAAGCGGGATGGCTGTGTTGACAGAGTTAGTCATTTCGAGCCCTCGCTCGCGCGCGGTGACTCATTTCGGATCAACGCCGATGGAATGTCCTGCGATCCCTCCGTCGGGCCAATGAGTTTGATGACGAGGTCAGCTCGACTCCTCGTGTTGTTAACGAGAACGCCATTCTTTTGATCGACGGCTTCGACCCAAGCCTTAGCTTCGTCGTGGGTCCGACCATATTCTTTGTGCCGTTCCAACAGGCGGCTCTTGCGGACTTCGTCGGGGACGTCGAGGAACCAAATCTCGTCAATGGCTTCTCTTGCTTTCGGCCACCCATCTTCTTCTAGAAGGAGATAGTTACCTTCGGTGATGACGAGGGGAATCTCCGGGGTGACCGCAACAGCACTCCCGATGGATTCTTCAAGACTGCGATCAAATAATGGCGCGTAGACGGTCTCGGTGGAATCGCGAAGCCTCTTTAATAGAGCCGCGTAGCCGGCAACGTCAAAGGTGTCGGGCGCGCCCTTTCGCGTTGATCTACCGAGTCGTTGAAGTTCATGGTTGGAAAGGTGGAATCCATCCATGCCCACCCCAACCGCATCCGCACCAAATGTCTCGAGGAGTGCGGCGCATAAAGTCGACTTTCCCGCGCCCGGTGCGCCAGTAATTCCAAGGATCCGTCGTTGACCGGGAATGATCATTGAACGCGCGGTATCGATGACTTCTTCAAGCGTCGTGATTCGAGTGGTCTGCGCCGTCGGCATCGATTTCATATCCGAATTTACCGGGTCCATTCATTTCTCCCAATTCGTTGTACCGACCGTATAGGGACTCGCCGTGGTCAGTCCAATGCAACTTGTGTGTGACGGTTTGGGAACCAGTTGGAGCGCCCTTTGATGAGTCCGAAACAATCAGCCGACGAATCATAAGTCGACATGTCATCGGTGTCAATTGTACTTCGATATTGGCTAGGATGGCGGCGATCAGCAATCGTCAGCGTTGAGCGCTAACAATTTCGAAGTTGTGAGAAAGTGAATTGAATGCGATGACTAGTTTCAATGGCCGAACAATTTTGGTGACTGGCGCAACCGGAGGAATAGGCGGGGCAACTGTCCAGCACCTTGTCGCAAAGGACGCGAGGGTGATTGCGAGCGGAAGATCGGAGGAGGCGCTTGCGGTGCTGTCGGCCGAAACCGGAGCGACGCCGCTGGCGTTTGACCTTACGTCCGAGGACAGTGTCAAGAGTGCGTTGGAGGGACTTGACGTGTGGGGTGTCGTCAACTGCGCGGGTTACGGCGGCGAAATCGCAAGTCCCGCCGAGACGGACATTGATGTATTTGACAAAGTGATTAGCGTAAACACTCGCGGTAGTTTGCTCGTGACGAAATATGCGGCGGCGTCAATGATTCGCCTCGGTAACGGCGGCTCAATCGTCAATGTTTCGAGTCAGGCCAGCCTTGCGGCGCTATCGGGACATATATCGTACGGCTCTTCCAAAGCAGCGTTGGACAACATTACGCGGGTGTCCGCCTTGGAGCTTGGCAAGTACAACATCCGAGTCAACAGCGTGAATCCGACCGTCGTTATGACACCCATGTCGGCATGGTATTGGGGTCGACCTGAGATTGAGGTACCGTTTCTGGACCAAATGCCACTACATCGGTGGGCAACCGTGGACGAAATTGCGGCCCCGATCACGTTCTTATTGAGTGATGATGCCTCGATGATCACTGGAGTATCACTACCCATTGATGGCGGATATACGGCGCGTTAGCGTCGGTGCGTCGGATTGTTTGCCGGTGGAATTCTTTTCCTAGGTTACGTTCAGAGCGCGTTCGCAATCGCCCGTTCGAATGATTCGGTGGTGGGAATTTAGGAGACCTCTGGAGCATCCCCGTCACTTCTTGTCGAGGAATGCCATTTCACCCGAGAAGTAGACGACGCCCTTTCGATCAGGTTCACTCCTAAGACCGTGCGACGTTTGAATCTCTTGGACGGCGAATCAATTCGAGCGAACAAGCGCACGGCGGCCGCTCGGCCGAGTTGGGCGGGATCTTGATCCAATACGGTGACCGATGGGTTCAGCGCCGAAGCCATCGGAAAGTCTCCGAAACTTACGAGTGCGATATTCGCTCGTTTCAACCGCTGCAGCGCGGGAACAATCTCGATTGACGTCCTTGAGTTGGAAGAAAATATTGCCGACGGTATTTTCGACGAACGCAGCAATTCTCCTAGCCGTTCACTCGCTTCCTCCGGAGGTACGAGTAACAATAAATCGTCATCGAATGGTATGCCAGCCGTCGCGAGCGCTTCACGATACCCTTCCAGTCGCCGCCGCGTGGTGATCACATTCTCTGAGTCACCGACGAATGCTATGGCCTGATGACCGCGTTCAACGAGGTGAGCGACCGCCGTAATTGCCCCACCTTCATCATCTTCAATGAACAGGTCGGCTGCGATATTTTGCGGCTCACGGTCAATGAAAACCAGGGGAACACGTTCGAGCCATTTTTTCAGATATCCCTGGTCCGAGCTGATTGGAGCGATGATGAGCCCATCCATTTGACGATGAAGAAGAGTCTCGACGATGACTTGCTCTCGTGAGGGCTCGTCTCCCAAACTGGTCACCGCGATCGAATACCCTTTGGTCTGCGCGATTTGGTCGACTTCGCGAATTATTGACGCGAAGAAGGAATCGGCGATGTCGGGAACTGCAATTCCCACTACCGATGCTCTTCCCTCGCGGAAAGTACGAGCCAACATATTGGGAATGAAGTTCAACTCTTTCATCGCCACCTCGACACGTTCGCGGGTGGCCTTCGAGACGTGGGGATCATTGTTGAAAACACGAGATACGGTCTTGGCACTTACTCCTGCGCGAAGCGCGACGTCATGCATTGTCGTCACAATCAGAACCTTTCGAATCTTCCCGATCGAGGGATGTGCAAAGACTCGCCGTTGACGTAATTCGTCACAGGCTCGACATTGGTCGTAGTGCCACAAGTGCCCTGCGTTGCGATCAACGTCTGTCGACGTCAATCCAGACGCACTTCATTGTTGTAAAAATGTTGTTAACCACCATGGATAATACCGATACGCGACCCCAAGAGCACATATTTTTGACATCGATGACATCGTTCGACTATTTTATGGCGTGAACCCACGTGAACTGCGTGCAAATGGCAGTGCAAAAGGTCCATCGAAGCAGGTAATCGCGCCGTTTGCCTTCGATGTTTAAGAACGGCGACGAGTAAGCGCTATCAGGAGTTCGTCAATGAATCGAGTAGTTGTTCGTCCAGATGAAATTGCCATCATTGACGTTCAGAAACCAGAACCGCTGGCAAACGAGGTGCTCGTCGAGATGACGGTCACGGGAGTGTGTGGCTCCGACACGCACGCCGCAGCTGGACATCACCCCTTCGTCCCCCTTCCCTATTTCCCCGGACATGAGGTCGTGGGAATTGTCCGCCAAGTTGGAAGCGACGTGACGACCACAAAGGTCGGGGATCATGTGACGGTAGAGCCCACGCTTCCGTGTTGGACTTGCAAAATGTGCACAACTGGTCGTTCCAACCTGTGCGAGAGTCTGCGCTTCTTCGGATGCGGCTACGACCAGGGTGGCATGGCCGATTATTTCACGATAGGGGCCGATCGAATCCATTTAATTCCGGCGGGAATGTCGGACCTCGAGGCCGCATTGATAGAGCCACTTTCCACCCCAGTCCATGCTGTGCGACTGAGCGGTGATCTGCGTGGCAAGGCCGTCGTCATCATTGGTGCTGGCACGATTGGTTTGTTGACCCTTGCGGCTGCGCGATATGCGGGAGCGAAAACAATCGTCATGTCCGACGTACTGGCGAGCAAACGAGATCGTGCCCTACGTCTCGGAGCGGACGCCGTCGTCGACGCACGTCGAGACGACGCCGTTGACGCAATCCGATTGGAGTTGGGAGAAAGTGCGGATGTCGTATTTGACTGTGTGTCCATCCAGTCGACCGTGGACCAAGCCATCAGACTCGCGATGAAGGCCGGCACAGTGATGATCGTTGGCGTACCGGCGAAGCCCGTCGTCGTCGCACTTCCCGAGATTCAGGATCTTCAACTGCGTATCCAAGGCAGCGCTACGTATATGCCCGAAGACTACGACAAGGCAATGGAGATCATCGCTGCCGGAAAAGTACGTGCCGAGGATTTCATCACATCGCAATACCGACTGGTTCAAGCTGCTGACGCATTCAAAGCCGCGGCAGCGGGTGAAGAGGTCAAGGTAGTTCTCACTCGAGACGTCGAATGAGGTCGCGCAACGCGTGTCGCACAAAGACGAAACAACATCTCCTAACGCACGTATGACCGATTCAAGATTCTCCCAGTGCGCTGCCACCAAGGACCACGGCGTTGCTGTCGATGATGCACCGAAGACTGGAAATCATAATGACTGATCAAAATAGCGGACAGCGATTGGCCACCCTCTCGGACTCGTCACTTTCATCGCTCACTACGACAGCGTCATTGCCGGGTTACGACCGATCTGGCGTTCGAGTGGGTATCGCGCACTTTGGCGTCGGGAATTTTCACCGCGTCCACGAAGCTGTCTACATCGATCGTTGCCTGCACCTCCTTGATCACGAAGGATGGGGGATCGTTGGAATCGGGATCAGCGACAGTGAGGACGCCATTACGAAAGCCGAGACCTTCAATCGGCAGGACGGACTCTATACAGTCACTGAATTCGCGCCCGATGGAACATCCCAGTCGCGAATTATCGGTGCAATGAAGGGTTACCTACACGCTCCCTCCAATCCCGAGGCAGTTCTCAATCAACTGGCTGACCCAGAACTTCGAATCGTGTCGCTCACGATTACCGAAGGTGGATACCTAATCGACTTGTCATCAGGGCGCTTTCTGCTGGAACACCCGGACATCCAGTACGACCTAGAAAATGAGTTTCCGCGCACCGTCTTCGGCTTCATCGTGCGCGCACTGGCTCGACGACGCCACAATGATCTCGCTCCATTCACTATTGTTTCGTGCGACAATCTGCGACGCAACGGGGACACAGTTCGCAAAGCAGTTCTGGCGGTCGCTGACGCTCTCGACTCAGGATTGGCCACGTGGATTGATGAGCGCGGCGCCTTCCCTAATTCCATGGTCGATCGAATTGCGCCCTACGTGACGCCGGCCGATCGGGTGCGACTGAATTCGAATACCGCAGTGGACGACGCGGTACCCGCAATGAGCGAGAGCTATCTCCAGTGGGTAATTGAGGATCGGTTTTCGTGTGGTCGGCCGGATTTCGCCCGCGCGGGCGTCGAGCTACGTGACGACATTGAGCTGTACGAGACGACAAAGGGTCGCCTGCTCAATGCGTCTCACGTGCTGCTCTCCTACCCATCGCTACTTCTCGGCCACCGCCTCGTGCATGATGCTCTTGCGGACGAGCGCGTACGCAACCTGATCGACGTCTTCATGACGCGTGACGTGATCCCGCTTCTGCGTCCCCCCGACGGGGTTTCGCTGAACTCGTATAAGGACACCCTGATCGAGCGTTTTGCAAACCCGGCCGTGGGTGATCAACTCATCCGCATCGCAACAGACGGATCGGCAAAAATACCCGTGTTCCACTCAGCCACGATCGAAGAGCTCATTGAGCGCGGCGCAGACATTAGACGGGAGGCTTTTTTGCTGGCGTGCTATCGGAAGTATCTGGACGGAGTTGATGATGTGGGGGTCGCTATAGAGGTCAATGAGCCCTCCCTTGGCGAGGAAGATCGGCGCGAGATTGACGCCCCGGACGGCTTGGGGCTCTTGCGGATTAGTGCGTTCGCGAGCCTGAACCTAACGGACCACCTGATCTTTTCGACAAATTATCTTCGCTTTGGCGAATTACTCAATCAACAAGGCGCCGCGAAGACCATTGATGAAGTTGTGGCGAATTGATTCGTCGAACAAGCATCATTGGGCGGTGATGCGAGCCGCCTCAAAATTTCAGCGGCGAACTTCCTTCTCGTACGCACTGGGAAGTTGTGGTGAGCAGCGATCATCGGTGCCATGGCGAATCGACCTCAGCGCGAGGCCTATCACGCAAGTGATCAGCGTCTTTCGCGGGGCTCTCATCGCCGGGCTCGTGTTCCCCTCGGAATCATGAGACGTGAAGGGTGCTCCGCGAGGAGGTGAACTCTAGGCTGTAGGCAGTCGCGAGTTAGCGAAGCAGGTGTGCAGTATCCGTAGTTTCGTCACGTCGCCGACGGTGGTCGGCGTCAGAAAGTGGGTTCATATGTTGAATATTGCCGAACTTCTCGAGCCGACCCCGTCGCCGTTGTGGAAGTTGGTCAAGCAGGCGGGAGTCAACGAAGTCGTCAGTCTGCTCGACGGAGCAGAGCAGAATTGGCGCTGGCCACGTGGTGAGGGATCCCAAGACTACGTTCCGACGCCCTACGCCGTGGCCCCCAAGGGCGAGCGCCCCTGGGAGCTGTCGGCTCTCACGAGGATGCAGGAGCAGTACCGCGAGTACGGGCTCGAACTCGTCGTGATCGAGGACACCGCGCCGATGGACGCCATCCGTCTAGGCACCCAGGGCCGTGACGAGGCGATCCAGTGGGTGGCCGATCAGATTCGCGCCATGGGTCAACTCGGTATCCGGACTCTCTGCTACAACTGGATCGCCATCGCAAGCTGGGCGCGCACGAACAACGACATCGTGCTGCGCGGTGGAGCGCTCACCTCGGGCTACGACGACGAGATCATGCAGCACGCGAGGCCCCTCATCGAACCCGGCAGCATCACTCACGAGCAACTCTGGAACGCCCACGAGTATTTCTTGAAGGCCATCGTTCCCGTGGCCGAGGAGTCGGGCGTGCGCATTGCGCTGCACCCCGATGACCCACCCATCCCCTTCGTGCGCGGCGTGCCGAGGATCATGGGTTCTCCCGAGGCCTTCGAACGAGTCCTGTCCTCGGTGCCCAGTCCCAACAGCGGCATCACCTTCTGCCAGGGCAACTTCGCCCTGATGACCAACGACGTACCGGGACTCATCCGCCAATTGGGTCGCGACGGGAGGATCTTCTTCGCCCACTTCCGCGACGTCAAGGGCACCGCCTCGAAGTTCTACGAGACCTTTCACGACGAGGGTCCCACAGACATGCTCGAGTGCATGCGCGCTTACCAGGACATTGGCTTCGACGGCGTGCTGCGGCCCGACCACGTGCCAGCACTTGAGGGCGACTCCAACGCTTCCTTCGGATACTCCTCGATGGGTCGGCTCCTCGCCGTTGGATACATGACGGGTCTGCGCGAAGCTGTCTTTGGGGAAGCTGCTTGACCCACGATGCGTGATCCGTTAGACCGGTTGCGGGAGTCCGTCATCTCGACGCGGCCTGGTTGCGTCGCGACCCCGCGGCATCGAGAGATGTACCGCAGCACGATGCGCACGACAGATGAGTAATAAGTAGTCGAACGTGAAGATGGCCGCACGGTAACCGAGAGAGGGCGTGCGGACGAGTCTGCACTTGCTGGTGGGCTAGCGCTGCGTGGCTCTGGCCATCGCGGCGCCTCGACCGAGGATTACTCGAAGCGCGGCGTAGCGTCCGCGTGCAGTCCCGTCACCGCGCGCGTGTCGTGGAAGAGTGTCGCATTGATCACGATCTCACGGCTCTCGCGCGGGGCGAAGATAACACCGGGATGACCTGTCGCCCGGGCGTGGGTCATCCCGTGTCCGGGAATCGTGGTAGCCGGTTCGACTGCGAGGGCGTAGGCGCGCTGGAACCAGGGCCACCCCGATCCCGAGTGGACCTCCTGCCATAGCCAAGCCTTGTCAAAGATCTTCCCCGACCAGCTAAAGACGACGCCCAGTTTCCGCCGCGGATTGGTGATCGCAAAGTAGGGCTCGTCGAGGTCGGTGAGGTAGGCGAGCACCGCGCGCGGCCGGTCCGGACCCGGGATGACGCGAAGGTCGATGGCTTGGCCGTCGGGGGTGTGCGCGATCGGCCAGGTGTGGTGAGAGTTCGCGGCCAGTAGGGTGCCCGGGCTGAGGTCGTCGGCGACCACGGTGCGAAAGCCCGTGGAGAGGAGGCATCCCTCTTCGAGGAACGGCGCACCGAAAGCCGGGTGGTGCGACCACATGACCTCGAGTTCCTCGTCGGAATCGTTGGTCACCCGCTCGCGCAGCGTAAAGCTCGCCCCCCGGACTTCGACCTCGCGGATCACGCTGAGCGGCACCGAGAAGAGATCGGTCCGCAGGGTGGCGCGGTCGTCGCTCGCGTCGACGACCTCCCACGGCACGAGGGCTGCCTCGCCGTGGTAGCCCCACGGTGTGCCATTTTCGACGCACTCGTCGCCACCGTTGGGCAACAGCACCTGCCACCCACCGGGGTAGGCCTCCATCCATCGTTGCATCGAGTCGGCAGAGCGCAGCCATGGTCCGGACTCACGAACCCCCCACGGGGATTTGAGCATGACGTCCACACCAGTGGCGACGTCGATCATCTCGTAGATGTCGGCGCCCTTGTCGGGCAGGAGCGTCACCGTCATCTGGCCGCTGCCCAGAGTTAAGAGCCGAGACTCGTGCGGTCGCGGCGCGGAGAGAGTCATGGTCGTTCTGCGCCGAAGCGCACGCCGACGGCTCGCGCACCGAAGTCGTGGCGAGAAGTCATCATTGGCGACGATGGTACCTCAGATCGAACTGAGAAGCGTGACCAAGAAGGACCAGATTGGAACATTCCCCAGCCGTGTTGTCGACGACGGATTCAACTGATCGTCGCCAGATCGCCACCTTCAGACCCGCCTCGACGAATGTTGCGTTTCACTGTTGATTCCTGCCAGATTACGATCGCGCGAGCACGGGTCCATGGCGAAAGCCACGTTGACGCACCCGGACGACGCTCGCATTCGAGTGGTCGCCGCAGCGACGATTGATCGAATTTGAACCACGCCGAGGTGATCGCCTCGAAGGGATCAAGTTATCGACTTTGCGAATCGAGATGAAAAAAATCTTTCATCGACAACGCTCGGAGCCGTGAAGAATAATGACAGCGGACTGACTCAATTTTCGATGAGAGTTTTGGCTCTGTTGACAATGAGCGTTGACGCGATGGACATCAAATGACGGTACGTCGCGCGTGGTCGTGCGTTGAGGCTTCGCTGAATTCTCGTTGAGTCATCTGATCGGAATTCGTGGCGAGCAATTGGGAGCCCGTCGAGAGTTCGCAGTGCGGCGAGAAGCGAGAAGATTGTGTTCGAGAGGCCCGTGAGTTCTGGGACGATCGCAATGCAGTTGCCTCGGTGATCATTCGATTCGTCCGGTCCGGTTGGACACCGATTTATCTAGAGTGCAGCTGAATCTGCCGGCAAGCGTGCCCTGTTCACTCTGCATCGGCAGCCCGACACGTAGTCAACTTTCGCGTACGCGGACAACTGGGGGGTCGTTTCATTGTCCCCCGTCGGTCTCGGTACGTGAGTAGTATTTTTCCTGATAAAGACCACAAAGACGTAATTGAACATTTTTTAATACGGTCATTGACAACCATGTCAATTCTGTCTTATTGTGACAACGGTTAGTGCATTGCGGTAAAGACGTTACGGACGAGGCCCGAAGTGAGTGGTGCTCGGACGTCGCGAAAGTTGTGGGGGGAAACTGGTGACGGTAACGGAGTCAGGTGGGGGATCGTCTCATGGCGCGCCCATCATTGAGACCAAAGGTATTTCCAAGCAGTGGGGGAGCGTGCACGCTCTCCACGAAGTGGATTTCGCTGTCTACCCTGGCGAGGTCGTCGGGATAGTCGGCGACAACGGTGCTGGCAAGTCGACGTTGATCAACATCATCGCGGGGGCCCTTCACCCGACCACGGGGTCGATCTTCGTCGACGGCAAGGAAGTCCATTTCAAGACGCCCACCGATTCACGCGACGCTGGCATCGAGACCGTCTACCAGGACTTGGCGCTCGCTCCGGATCTGAGCATCTGGGCGAACCTGTTCCTTGGTCGCGAGATCACCAAGTCGGGTCCCCTCGGTTGGATCGGTTGGTTGGACCGCAAGGCCATGATCGAGCAGGCAGTCAAGGACCTGGACCGCACCCAGATTCGCATCTCGTCGGTGAATCAGCGCGTCGGCCGGCTCTCGGGCGGGCAGCGCCAAGCGGTGGCCGTTGGTCGCGCAATAGCTTGGGGATCGCACGTTGTCCTCATGGACGAGCCCACCGCTGCGCTGGGCGTTGAGCAGCAGGCGAGGGTCGCCGAACTTATCCGCACGGTGGCGACCCATGGCGTGCCCGTGGTTCTCATTAGCCACAACCTTCCCCAAGTGCACGCTGTGTGCGATCGCATCATCGTGTTGTTCCGAGGTCGCATCGTCGCCGAGGTGCGCCCCCAGGATGCGTCCATCGATGAAATTGTGAGTTACATCACCGGCTCCTCGACGGTGAAGGCGGCGGAGTAAGACATGGCACTCGCAGGGACAAAGAAGAAGCCCGAAGTCGGTGTGGGCGTCGCGCGTGACGAGGAAGCCAAGGAATCGTTGTTCCAGGAGTTCCTGGGTCGCATCGGTCAGTTCTGGACTCTCGGAGTATTGGTAGCCCTCATTATCCTCTTTGGCACCATCGCGCCCGACATGTACACCGAGGCCGCGTGGAACTCGACGTCGAGTTACGCGGTGGAATACCTGATCCTGGCGGTGGGTGAGACCTTCGTCATCCTCACCGGCGGCATCGACCTGGCAGTGGGAGCGACGATGGGCTTCTCGGGGATGGCCGGGGCCTTGGTGATGTCCAACTTGCTGGCTAACGGCGCGAACCAAACCGAGGCCACGATCTTGGGTATCGCCATGATGCTTGTGGCGGGAATGGCCATCGGTTTTGCCAACGGTCTGATCATCACCAAGTTGAAGATTCCGCCCTTCATCGTCACGTTGGGCACGATGACCGCGATCATGGGTGGGACGGACCTGTTGAACAACGGTGGAGAGGTCACGAACCTGACGAACTTCATGGGCTCACTCGGTTCCGACACGTTCCTCAGCGGCTGGCTCAACTATCCGGTCGTAATCGCTCTCGTCGCGGCGGTGCTGGCGTCATTGACCCTGTCGCGGACCAAGTTCGGAATGCGGACGTATTCGATTGGCTCGAATGAGATCGCTGCGCGTCGCTCCGGTATCCACGTAGATCGTCATCTAATCAGGGTCTACGTCATCTCGGGTCTTATGTCGGGGATTGCCGCAATCTTGATAACTGCGAACCTCTCGTCGGCGAACGCGACCACCGGTACGGCGAACGACAACTTGTACGCCATTGCCTCGGTGATCATCGGCGGCGCGAGCCTCTTCGGTGGACGAGGCACCATTCTCGGCACCTTCATCGGTACGTCCATCATCGCGGTCCTTGAGACCGGATTGGTGTTGGCCAACGTGGCTCCGTTTTGGCAGGAAGTTGCCATCGGGGCGATCATCGTTTGCGCAGTCGCTATTGACCGGATTCGAGTCAAGGCGGGTACCGACTGACAAGACGTGATCGGACGCTGATAGCAAGAGAGCGCGGCAATTGCCGAGCAATCCTCAATTGGGGGGAAACCAAATAATGGAGGCTAAAATGAATACAAGCAGCGGTAAAGCGAGAAGGTTCTCGCGCCGTACTGTGGGCACCGTGGGGGTGGCCGGTCTGATGGCGGTTGGTTCACTCGCCACTATTGCCGCATCGTCGCCGTCGGGAGCGTCAGTATCGTCGCACGCGGCAACGAAATACACCATCGCGTTGATTCCGGGTTTGACAACGGACCCCTTCTACATCACGATGCACAACGGCGCAGCGATCGAAGCGAAGAAGCTCGGCGTCAAGTTAGTGTGGCAGGGCGCCTCGACGTGGAGTACCACGTTGCAGATTCCCGTGGTCAACACGGTGTTGGCGGAGCACCCCAGTGCCCTGATCATTGCGCCGACTGACGTGGTCGCGCTGAAGGCACCGATCAATAAGTTCGTCAAGGCGGGTATCCCGGTCATCACCGCGGACACCACCATCACCGACAAGGCGATCCTGTCCGGGCTAATTACCTCGAACAACTACCAGGGTGGACAATTGGCGGCGGAGACCATCGCGAAGTTGGCGGGTTACAAGGGCCAGGTCGCAGTGGACAACGTTGTTGCTGGTGTTTCGACCACTGACGCGCGCCAGGCAGGTTTCTTGGCGCAGATCAAGACCTACAAGAACATGTCGGTGGCGGCGGTCGAGTACAACAACGACTCTCCGACGTTGGCTGAGTCCCAGACCAAGAACATCGTCTTGAAGTACCCAAAGCTGGTCGGTATCTTCGGTACCAACTTGTACGGTGCTCAGGGTGCCGGTGACGCGATCAAGGCCGCTGGTAAGGCGGGCAAGATCTTCGTGGCCGCGTACGACCCCGAGCCCGCAACGGTGAAGCTGCTTCAAGAAGGTGTCATTAACATCTTGGTGATGCAGCAGCCCGCAGTCGAGGGTGCGGACGCCGTTCAGTACGCCTACGACGTCTTGACCGGTCACAAGTCATTGGTCCCCGCGTCGGCCTTGGTGCCCAACGTGATTGCGACGACTGCGAATTCACACAGCCCGTCGGTCACGAAGTACTTCTACCAGTCGACCCTGCAGGGTTAATCGACGCATCCGAGTCGCGGTGAACCCTTTCCCCGATCCCCAACTCGGGGGAAGGGTTCATCCGCAGGACCACGGGCGTCAGTTGCTTCTGAAGGCGGGGTGCGAGGCCGCACTTGGGTACTTGGTACAGCCTCAATAACCACTGAAGAATTGCGAGGAGAGATGAAGTACCCGATGACTGACCGGTTGCATCTTCCAGAGTCGACGGTACTGATAGTCGCGGGTCCCGCCGCGAGCGGGAAGACCACCTTCGCGACTTCCCTGGCATTTCGTCTCTCGTATTCATTGTTTGATCTCGACCAAGTGACGGGTCCGCTGGTGTCGTACGTGTTGGCGAGTCGCGACGAACCCGAGCACGCCCTCGACGAAGGACCGGGGATGGCCTTGCGCGACGCGCGTTACGCATCACTAATGAGCGCGACGTCGGCCAATATCTCCGTCGGTCGTCACGTGGTGATTGCCGCTCCCTTCACCAAGGAAGTCTCCGACGCCGAGGCGTGGGAGCGGATGCTCCAGACCTGGGTGTACGGTGACAACCCCATTCGCCGTTCGGTGCGTGTCGAATTGTTGTACCTCCAATGTCCTGAGTCGGTGTTGCGCGAGCGTCTCGCGCGCCGCGGCGAAGCCCGCGACCTCTTGAAGATCGCCGGCGCAGTCGAGTCTCACGGTATGGCTCCGACGGTGGCGTTTCACGCCGTGGACGGTTTGAGTGACGCCGAGGCACAAGTTGATGCGCTCCTCTCTCGACTCTCGCCGCAGATTCATTTTCCCTTAAGGGCGCCGCATGCTGATAGTTAATCCAAATATCTGCACTGATCGAACGATCGAGATCGAGGAATTGCTGGTCGGTCACGTCCAACGCCCCCGAAGCGGCGCCACGACGTTAGGCGGCAAAGGGGTGAACGTGGCCAGGGTTGCCAGGGCCTTCGGGTCGCGCGCAGTGATCGTCACGTTTCTCCCTTCACACGACGAGGTCCGTTTGGCTGCGCTAGCCCAAGACGAGGGAGCGACGCTGACGGGCGTCTCGGTCCAGGGTGAGGCGCGTGGGGCCACAATCATCCTCGAGGATTCCGGGCGCGTCACCGTCTTGAACGAGCCGGGCGCGAGAGTGACCACGAACGACTGGGAAAAATTGCTCGTGATGGTCCAGTCGCACTTCGACGCGAATTCCACTGTGGTGTGCTCTGGAAGTTTGCCGCCGGGCTCTCCCGCCAATTCCTACGGTCGTGTCGTGGAACTAGCCCGTGACCGAGGGGTGCGCAGCGTCGTCGACTCCTCCGGCGAGGTCCTCGATGAAGCGATCAAGGCGGGTGCCGATATCGTGAGTCCGAACCTGTCCGAGGCTGAGACATTGTTGGTCGGAGGTAGACCCGAGAACGTCGATCCTTCGGGCCCTGACGTTGTCGACCGTGCGGCCCGCGCCGTCACGGGTCTCATACAGCGTGGAGCTCGTCACGCCATTGTCAGTGTCGGCAGTCACGGTGCGGCGTTCGACACCGACGGCCGCGTGGCGTGGTGTGCGGCACCGGTGGTGAACGTGCTCAACCCCATCGGTGCGGGTGACTCACTCGTTGGTGGCATGGTGAAAGCCCTCGAGGATGGTCAGTCCTGGGAGGACGCCGCTCGTTACGGGATCGTGACGGCATCAGCGTCGTGCGAGGATCGCTTGGCCGGAGGCGTCGATCTAGCGAGGGTTCGCACCCTGGCGATGGGACTGGCTCCGCTCCACGTGCTCGATTCGTATCTACTGCCCAAAGTTGTCGCATGAAATCCACCACGACGCTTCAAGACGTCGCCGAATTCGCGGGGGTCAGCGCCAAAACGGTGTCGAGAGTCGTCAATGGGGACCCGGCGGTCACCGAGAAGACGGCGAAACGAGTCCGCAAGGCGATCGTCACGCTCGACTTCACCCCCAACCCGCACGCGAGGTCCCTGCGTACTGGCCGTGACCAGACCATCGCCTTGATCGTCGATTCGATCAGCGACCCTTTCTTTGCCGCCCTCGCCGAGGCTGTCGAAGAGGTCGCTCGTAACGCGGGACTGTTCCTCATTGTCGCCAACGCTGGCGACTCGGCCGCCCGCGAGAGGAAGGTGGTCGAGAGTCTCCTGCGCCGTTCTATCAGTGGTCTCATCTTGGTGCCGTGTCTCTTGAGCTACGAGACACGCAACTCGCCGCTGGGAACCAATGGCGTCCCGGTCGTCTTCGTCGACCGACCCTCGACGGACATGGATGCTGACACGGTGCTGGTGGACAACGCCGAGAGCACTCAGCGCGCCGTGGCGCACTTGATTGCGCACGGTCATCGGCGAATCGGCTTCGTGGGCACCGCGATCGACCGATTCACCATCCGTGAGCGACTCTCCGGATATTGCGCCGCACTCGAAGCGGCGGGCCTCGCTTTCGACCCTGAACTCGTCG